>Ga0184631_10000144_pt1 | contig 13702 bp, 10 predicted proteins | sample PLM4_90_b1_FD_133160 | JGI IMG/M metagenome (GOLD analysis project Ga0184631, IMG submission 133160) | Groundwater sediment microbial communities from an aquifer in East River, Colorado, USA - PLM4_90_b1 | ecosystem: Environmental > Terrestrial > Soil > Riparian zone | place: USA: East River... | reverse complement strand
TTTTTTTACTGCATGCATATAGCGATTCTTGGAGTATTTTCTAAAAGGATCGGACTCTTTTATCATGAAGGTGAAGTGGCTGCCACTCTAATTGGAGTAGTAATTATGATGATAGTTATGTTACCCTGTCCCAATGGTTTTACAAGGTGAAGAGTCATAGTAAAAATTTTATTATTAAGATGATGTGATGGATAAAAAAATATTATTAAAATTTTTGGGCCGAACGTCTTTAGCTGTTTGCATCACAATAATTCTGGTGCTCCTCAATTCAAGCTGCTCAAGCAGAGAAGTTTTTTCTATAACATTGGATGACTCGACAATAGTGTATCCATCAAAATCTAAAACTGGACTTCAACCAAAGATTACACTTAGTAACAAAATCAGCAAGAAGACTGGTAAGCCGATCAACCCGGGAACAATATTCAAACTACAAGAACAAACAAAATTATATGCAAGTATGGATTTAGAAAACCAAATAAAGCAGAATGGGCAAGAATTAATGTTTCATATTGACTGGCTTGATTCTGTAGGTAACTCTTTTTACAAAAAACGAATCGATATTTTACTATCTGATTCATCATCTAGAATAACAAGTTCAATCTCAATATCGCCACCCAAAAGACAGACAGGAAATTATAACGTACGCGTCTATCTGTTCCGTGAATTAATTGCTGAAAAGAAATTTCAACTTGTAGAATCAATGAATGACTTAGCAACGGTTGAAAAGAAGAGCAAATCTGAACAAAAAATTGAAACTGAAAAAAAAGTAAAAGTTGAGAAAACCATAAAGCCTAAGGTTAATACAGAAAGTATAAAGGCGAGCCTTGTTTTATGCAGAAAAGTCAGTAAGAAAACAGGCCAACCGATTGGTTCAGACACATCATTTATTATAAAGGAAAAAGCAAAAGTAAAAGCAGTTTTAAGCATTGATTACCAAGAAATAAAAACTAACCAGCAACTGAAATTTTATTTCGATTGGATAGGACCGGACGGCAAATCATTTTATAAAAAGCGAGTACTTTATACAACCAGCAATCCTTTCTTTACAATCTCGAACTCAATTTCAATTTCACCGGAGAAAAGAAAGCCTGGGACTTATACTCTGCGGGTAAGTTTTCGGAAGAGAATAATAGCCGAACAAAAATTCGAACTTGTTCCTCAAACGCAGTAATAGGAAAATTATTTACGGAATTGAGATTATTACTAACCCTTCTGATTCATCTGCAATATAAACGTAATTATCATCCAGAGCCAACCCCATTGCAAGTTTTGTCTCAACCGTTCCGATAAGAACGGGTGAGGATAAATTCGAGACATCAAAAATCTGCAGACCTCTCGATCCGGTAGTTACGTAAATTTTATTTTCTTTATAGACAACTTCCTTAGCATAACCTCCGGTTGAATAGCTGCCGATAATTTTCACATTGGCAGAATCGGAATAATCAGCAATCACCAAACCTCCAGCTCCGCATGCAAGGAATGCAACCGGAAGGTCAGGATGAATTGTTACATCTTCAGCAAAACCTGGTGTATCAAGCCAACCTACTATCGGGTAAATATTGTAGCCGTCCTGAAAATCAGATATATCAAAGATTGTAAATCCCACTTCGCCGCAGGCAATAAACAGAAAATTGCTGTCTGCTGAAGTACAAACCGCCTGTGCATAACCCGGTACGAAAAACGTCTGCCTTATATCCGGGTGTTCAGGATCAATTATTTTAGTAATGTTAATTCCTTCCTCGCTTACTGCCGTGAAGAGGTAACTTCCCATAATATGAAAATTTTTTGCGGGGGCAATAGCACGATTTTCCTGTTTGATAACAGGATTTAAAGGGTCAGCAACATTTACTGTGCTTACTCCGAAAGTACCTGCCGCAAGATAAATTACACTGTCTTTGTTCGCTAACTTATATGAGTATCCCCTTAAGCCGTACGTAAGCTCTGAAACAAATTTTGGCTCTTTCGGATTCAAAACACTTAATATTATTAAGCCGCCTTGCCCTTGTGATATATACGCCAATGAATCTCTCAATACAATATCCTGCGCATATCCTGAGGTAGCATACTTGCTCACAATTTTATACCCACCATCTCCGCCGATTATGGATTCGGGGTCGTTTGGCGTGCCGCAGCTTATTAAAATGACTAAGCTTAATATCACCATTACATAAAAAAAATTTTGCATTTTCATTCTCTTAATAATTGTTTGATTTAATTTTTAAAAATGTATTAGATAATTAAAATTGATTCCTATCCGATACTGGGTGTAATCTTTTTCGTCAGAAACATATTGTCTGTTTGCTTCGGCAGAGGTGCTGGATTCTCTTCCGAACCAATGATAAAAAGCAGTCGCCGAAAAGTTTTCCATCAGTTCAATATTATAATTAACGTATACCCGATAATTGTAATCGTAACGCCCGGCGTGAAGAGGATCCAGTTCTAAATAATGGTCTGTTGTGTAAAAAGCTCTTAAATATTGAGCATCGATACTAATATCATTGTTCCGGGAAAAAACTTTAGGCAGCGCAAAATCAAAACCGGCAAAATATGCATGCTCATAATTGGATGCATCAGAATCGTTAGAGTTTGCTTTGGGTTCATTAAGTTCATCGTATCCCTTGGCATCGGAAGTCGTATAGAAATAACCAAAGTTGACATCAAGATTTTTGAACAATGATTGATAAATTCTGAAACCGTACATATAGTCATTACTATCATATTCAGTATTTGATTCATTAAGGTAATATCTATCGTAAGTAAAATAAAGACGAGCCCTGGTGGTTTTCCAGCCGAAAATATGTTGGATCCAGAAGCTGAAATCATCTTTTGAGAAGGTATACGGCTGAAAAGTAATCTCCGTAAAACCATAATACTTTACCCAATCCTCATCTCGAAAATGACGAACGTAAAATTCGGGGATATAAGAATATGAAAACTGGGCAGAAGTTGATGCAACTATTTGCTGCCGGTAAAATAAATTAAATGCTTCCCAGGTTTTTATTGAGTTATATGTGTAAGCATCTGTATCATATCCAGCTCCAAAAATTGTTCTTAACTTTCCAATTATTTCATCTGTAAAAGTTATGCCTGCGGAGTATCCAATTGTTAAATCATCAATGCGATCGATGTGAAATCTTCCAGGATCTTCTCCGTTTTTGAATCGCTGGATGTACTTATCTGAATACTTTAAGATGTTACTATCGTAGTACGGTTTGATAGAAAGGCTAAGTGCCCATTTATTTACTTTTTTCTCGGGCTTATTTCCTGCAAACAATTTTTCACTGAGCAATAATGAAAGTAGCAGAGAACAGCACAACAGAATATGAATACTGCAGAGGAATTTTATTTTTATCAAGAGTTTCAACAATTAATATTCTTCCAGTTTTATATCTTTCTTAGGAAAAAGAATTCTGGCAAGGACTGAACATTTGTCCAGCGTAGTTATTTCGTAAGAATGCGTGCCAGAGGGAACATTTATTACTATTTCATTTGCTTTTCCAGGAGTCTTCTTTCCATCTTTTTTATACCTTGTAACGTCAGAAGGATCACCGCTAAGCATGTAAGTATTCCTAATTTTTTTATCTTCTTTAACTTCTACCCTATAATTTATTTTTCCCTTCATTCGGTAATCGAACTCAATGCGATTTAATACTCTTAAACTTGTAGGGCCGGTAATCCTAATCTTCAAAGTTTTTGTCGAAGAATAACGATAGTATGAAACAACATTTTCATTAGTTACAAGACTAACAGGTTCGTTAGGGAACATTGGCGACAATGAAACCCAATCAATTTTCTTTTCTTTTATCTGTGTAAATAAAACCCGTGTACTAATTTTTAAATTCTGTGAACCGCTCCAGAGTTCGATCGTGTGTTCGCCACGAGATAATTCTATAATAATGTTTTCGCCAGCAGATGGTAAACCCAGCAATACATCTTTGAAGGAAGCCTTACTATCAGGCTTAACACTATTAAATTCTACTTTAATTTTTTCTGCACCATCAATTCTATAGTATACAACAAAACCTATACGATTTTTGTTTTGAGTATTTAGATGACCACGAGTGATAATTTTCAGTTTACCGGGGCCTTTGGTTGTAAATACTGACGATTCATTGGCTGCTAAAGGATAGTATGCTAAGCCTTTTCCTGAAATGATAATTGAAATTGATGAGTTTGCATTTTTAGGTTTGAGCACTTTAGTTTTAGGCGCAGCAAAGCAAAAAACCGAGTTAACAAGAAAAACTAAAATCAGGAAAAACGTCTTATTTAATTTTTGATTTTTCATATCACTTAAGCTCGGTAATTATGGAACTACAGTTCCGGTTCAGCTTCCTTTTTTTGTAGACTAATCTGCTCGGTTCCAAGGCGATGCCGCTTTCTCTCCATAAAAAAGACAAATGAAATCCCCATGGTTAAGAAAATTGTTACTCCTAAAGTTAGTAACACACTGTATCTTTTTTGAATAAAGATTTCTCCCTCACCAGGACGAGGCAATGGAGTTGGATTGATCTCTAAACCATATTCCTGAGCAAGCTGATTAACATTTAAAAGATGAATAACAGGAATGTTTTTTTCAGCCATATGAATCAGTAAACCCCTGACAGGAAAGTTTTTCATTGGAAGTGTTTTTGATAAGCCGCTTGGTATGAACTGAATGTTCTCAACCGACCCGATGCTCGATATTCCTCCACCAACATTAATGAAAGCTTTTATTTTATCTTTCTTCCTGCTCTTGTTATAAATTTCAATTCTTTTCTGAATGTTGCTTTCAAGATGTTCTTCATTAATAAATTCAACTTTATTTTTCTCTATAGCATCAATAATTAATTGCCTTCCTTCAGGACTAAGTCCTCTGCCTCTATCCAGTCCACCACCAATTGAAGCTGCTACTGATTTGTTTTTGAATATTCCTGCATTGAACAAAGTGCTTTCCATATCCAGCCATGTATAATAAGGATCGTTCGCGCCCCAGTTAGAAGCACCAACTGAAGTAATGATTACTGGCTTCAGTTTTAAGGTTTGCACAGCAGAATGAACTGCAATATTCAAACCCGGAAATGAACCGGTAAGGGCAACTGCCACAACATCATTTTTTTCGAGTTCAGCTTCCTTCAGCATATCAACTACAACTGCAGCAAAATTAGGATTAGTTGCAGTCAACTTAGCTTCAATGTAGCCGCGATCTGTTGTAATCGGAGTTATATCCTGGCCAATTAATGCAGTTTCGTTGGGGTCATTAATTACATCTACAAAAACACCTTTGTGCATCCGAAATTCTTTCAGATATTCCGCGGCTTCTTTCGCAAGCTTTGATGCTTCAATCTTTTGATCGTAATATTTAAGCTTTACATCCTCCTTACCATATTCGACTGCAAGAAAAGCCATCAAGGCTAATATTGCCAATACACTTAAAACTGTTTTTGAACCTGCACTTAGATTATACATTTGAATAACTGTCACTCACAAATTTAGGTCGGCAGCAATTCGCCATTAAAAATTATTATTACAATTAATCTTACCAATACAGATGTGATAAATAGAACACACAAAGTTCTGTAAATACCCTGCTTACCAAACCAGTGTGCTATCAAACCGGGGACAACCCAGCCAACAGCCTGAAGCTGTATTGTGCTTGAGGTTAAATCAATTAATAAAAACTGCCTCGAGAAATTTGCCAGTAAACATCCAACTAGCAGACATAAAACCATTTGCCTTCTTCCATAAAGAAAAGTATAGTTACCTAAAATTTTTATGATTAGGAAAGTTGAGAGACTAACTAAAATAATTCCGGCAAGCCTGTCTGGCTGCGAAAGCTGTAAAGCAATATAGCCCGGAACAACAATTCCGCCGGCGGCTAATCCAAATACCTCATAGGATAGCAGGCTAAAAATTAAACCGAGTGTAATTGCAAGTTCAACCATATACTACACTTCGGTTTTCAAAGAAGTCGGCAACTTTTCCACCCATACCACCCATATTTCCAATTGCAACAACAGTCGATTTCTCCAGAGTATACGCAAGCGTTGCTTCAAATACTGCCTCTGGCTCAGTCCAACCAAGGTTCACAATTTTATTTCTTTTTACCCCGCGGGCTACAGATAATTCCTCAACAACTTCTGCTGATTGCCCGATTAAAAACAAATAATCAAATTGATCATTTAGTTCTGAGCCAATCATACCCGTTAGCTGTTTTGCCCTATCTAAACGATCTTGCCTTGTATTCAGCAATATTATTTTTATTCCGTGAAACCCTATTTCTTCTTTAATTTTTTCCCAGATCATTAATGTTGATTGCGGATCATTTGCTGCGAAGGCATTAAAAAAGTTTATCTTCTTCTGGAAAGCATTCACTCGTGAAAGTCTTAAAGCACCGGCGTCGGGAATAGCTTTATACATTCCTTTCAAGGCAACTTTTCTATCTATGCCCAGATGCTCACTGACGACAAGTGCAATAGCAACATTTTCTTTATGCTCTATATAGCTGAATCCCTTCATCTCTTCTTTAGTTATAAGATTTTCATTTGCTGAATGGATAGTTGAATTTCTTTTCCGGGAAATTTCTTTAAGCTTATTAAAATGTTCCTTTTCTGCTGTGAATAAGTTTTGATTTTTTGGAATAGTATTTCCAAGAGCTTCGGCAATTTCGGGCAAGGTATAACCCATAACATCGATATGATCCAATCTTACATTAGTGATTACGCCGATAGTAGAGTGCAGCATTTTTGCTTCGGTTATCCATTGATATTGCGGTTGAACTGCCATACACTCCATTACAATTGCATGAGCTTTTCTATTCGATGCAAATTTGATTATAGATAACTGCTCAATAATGTTGGCTTCAGATTTGCGGTAAATACCGACTTCGCATCCATTTTCTAAAATAAGTCTTGGATAGGTTCCGGTAACTTTTGTGATCGTTTTGATTCCACCTTCGCGTAAAGCAGCACCAATCAATCTGGTAACACTTGATTTACCTCTTGTTCCGTTTACATGAATTCTAATCGGGATGGAGTTAATTCTTTTCTGATGAAGGGCAAATTCTATTAAACCATAGATAGAAATTATTATAAAAACTATCAATAAAACTATAAAAACGTACATATCAATTCACAACTTTCGAAAAATCATTCTGCTTCAAGCTATTGAAGAAAACTTTTATCGATATTTAAATATCTTTACTTACTTTAAAAGTATCATCTTTCTTGTTTGCACAAAATTATTCGCCTGAATCCTGTAGAAATACACTCCTGATCCGACCTTTACTCCAAAACTGTTTTCACCATTCCAAACTGCTTCGTACCTGCCAGTCGATTGGTTCCCGTCCTGCAAGGTTTTAATCAATATACCGTTGATGTCGAAAATACTCAGTTTTACATTAGCCGGTTCAGGAAGTGAATAACTAATTCGTGTTTCAGGATTAAATGGATTAGGATAATTCTGTTCCAGCGAATATGCGGCTGGTATTATATCGTCAGTTTCTCCATCGTCATCAACGAAAACTAAAGTCGGAGCTTTAGTGGTGAATTTTATTGCCAAACCATTTACTAACTCATTAGCTGTAGCATCATAAATTTCATTGTACAAATATTGCAAACCGACATCCTCACTATTGTTTTCAATTCCAACTGTGCAACTTCCTGCCTCTTCAACCTCTTTATATTGTAATATTATTTCTCCATCCCCTGTAAGTGTCGGGTAATACGCAGGATCGAGAAGAATTACTTCAAAAGTTTCTTTATCTGTTAGCTCGGAATAATGTGGTACTGTATCCCATTCTACAATGAACCTATGATTAACGGGATCAGAGTAATAAAACAGTTTTCCACCTCCTTGCGGTCCATTAGAAAAGAAATCATCCCAGAACACTGCAGTCATATTATTGAGTGTATCCAAACACGGGAGCGAACGGTTTAGAGATTTCGTTTGTGTCCCGCTGCCGAAAGCAATCCAACCATCGCTGCTGATTCTTACTTGTGAAAAATTGTTCCCGTAATATTTAAAGTTGAACGGCAGATTTACAGTTTCTGTAAAATCGCTTAGTCCACCCGGTTTAGGTATCTCTGTTCCAATTGCATCGATTTCTATCCAGTTGAATTCGGGATGCTGATCCCAAAGAATATCATAACTCGAATATGCGTAATATCCGTATCCATCCGGACCTGTTGGATCTGATGCTGATGGCATAGCAACTGGCAATGTTATTGAATCTGTTAGTGAATAAGGATACAATCCATTCTGCGTTTCAAGCTTAAGTAAGAAAACAGCATTATATTGAACAGGACAACTTTCACTAACAGTTATAGTATAGGTATCAGATTCATTAATGGAATTGCTATCCGGTAAAATTGTACCGAAAACAGCTATAGAATCAACGATTGTCATATAAGGATCGTTGGTGCTGATTATGCCTGTAACATCCGGAGCATTATCATCACCTGTATTTATAATTTTAAATTTCACTTTAACTGTTTCACCCGGATCCATCCTGAAATTGTGCAGAACACTTCCTTCATCATCAACGAAAAACTCGCTGAAATTCAGTATACACCCGTGAACAATTTCATCATAGCCATAGTCCCAGGAAGACGTTGTACTTGCCACGTGAAGCCGAAATGGAATTACATAACCAACAGGGCATTCCGGCTCTACAAAGAAATTGAATGGTGAGCCGATTACTGAATCATTAGGGGCAATATTTCCAAAAACAATTGAGTCAACTACCATTTCAACATAAGTTATGGAATCTGGAACGGAAAGAACCGCATAAACGCTATTCGAAATGATTGTTCCCCAATTTTTTAAAGTAAAAGTTATGGCACAGTTTTCATTCGGATTTATGAGTCCGTCATCATTACCATCCAAATCAGTAACTACAGGATCTCCATAGGGTGTAACATTTTCAGTTCCAAGTGATACTTGTATTGAACTTTCTTTTGGAACAACATTTCCACCGCAAACTGTAACATAAAGATTTCCTACGGACGAGGGTGTTAGATCTAAAGTAGCAACTCCCGCTAGATTGGTAGTGCTGGTTTCATACACATCATTTCCTGAAATACATATTCGGGCATTACTAACCGGTAAACCGCTGGATGAATCATTCACTGTTATTTGTACCTGGTTAAACCCCACATAAATTTCATTTGGATGAGTTACCGTAACTGGTTTTGGAATATCTTTCCAAATATGCATACTTGGATCTCCAAGCACACAGTAAATCTTATAGTGGTATTCGACTTCCATTGTATTACCGAAGTACTGATACATATACAACTTCCCCCTGAGTAGAGCTTCTCCCGGGCTGTTTAAACCCTCCTGGAACATTCCAACATAAATACCCTTATCAATCTCATTGTTCCAGGCAGTGTGTGTATTAGAAGTTGGTCCTATAAATGCGCAGCCGCCTTTTGGCGGCCCTGTTAATGAACCCATCTCAACCCATGTTTCACCAAAACAATTTGCAGAAGCATTAAACATCGCTACGCCGCAACCAATACTTGTTACAAAAGTAAGTTTGTTGGCATTATTCAGACTATTTATATGAGAAGTATTAAAATAATAACACGATGCATGCCAGCCATCGTCCCATCCTTCACCCCGGTAATTAAGGTAGCTTCTTCCATTATTAATAGCTGCAACAATATCACTCTCATTATAAGTGCACTGCCAATTGCTCATCATAGTATCTACTGAAGTAAAATTTCCGTTTTCCATCATAAGCTGTGCAGTAAATCTTTTAGTATCCACCTGTGATTGATAATAATTATTTGAGCAGACTGTGCCTTTTTTATACCATTCAGTCTCTGAAGTGTTTGGATATTTTTCATACTTCAGAAATTTATTCACCATAACTTGCAATGTATATTCTCCGCCCGTACCGTGGTTGGTAAATCTGCCAATCATCATTTCAGGGAAGTAATCGTTTCCTTCCAATTCTACGAAATAATCTTCATTAATAAGATCCCATCCCCACATATTAACAATTTTGATGGGTGCGCAGCCAACCACCGAACCGTAATCTCCTACAATTAAGATGTGTGTAGGAACATTTTCCCAGGAGTTATAAACACTTAAGATATAATTTTTTATGATATCCGGATTAGTTTGATTTGCTCCTATCTCACTGAATTTTGTAACAATAATCTCTGTTCCGGATTTGTGCTTCCATTCAGCGTAAGGTTGAAATTCTTCCACGTACATATCGGGCATAATGCACAACATAAGATCATTACCGGTTTCCATTCCATTGTACCTTCTTTGCAGTACTTCATCATAATTAAATATGAAGTTTCGGTACAGTTTCGCAAATGAAGGAGAGATGGGTTTTAAGGGACTAGTTTTAGGGTTAGTGCCCGAGCCTGAAATATAATTAATTTTTATTGTAATTGAAGATACAGCCTGAATTTCTTTTTTTGCGGCTGAATACCTGATAGGAAATATTGATACGCGGGCAATCCTGAAATCTCTGAAAACTGCGGGGTCTTCAACTCTAGCAAAATTGATAGGATAAATATCTTCTGAATTATATGCTGCCAAGTTTTCCACGTATGGTGTCTCAGGTTTTCCTTCAATCCAGCTTTCTCTTGCCGGCGGAATATTAATTCCTTTGATGACCTGAACCGGACTTGTTTCCAGAATTTCAATACTTACCGATCCCTGGTCTGGAATAGCTAATACTTTAGCGATAAGCGGAATTTCAGGAAAGCCAACTTCTGTTGTGATACCTTCCGCGTCAAAACTTAAAGAGTGATAAGTCTTTCCACTCGCAGTAAACTCATTGATCTGAAAGCCGGGCAGTTCAACTTTTATTACTGTGCTAAATGCATCGTCACTTAAGAGTTGAACATCTGGCTGGGACTTTGGAATGGAGTATTTATCAAGTGAGATCCATTGTGCAACAGATATGGATTGCACTAAAAAAAGTACAAGACAACTAAGTGATATTTTATTTATCATCACTTTTATCTCCTATGTAGTATTCAGGTTAGTGAAAAAATCTATTTTTCAAACGAGCACATCCTTCAAAAAGAATTGCAAATCGACTCTTAAAATTAGCTGGAAATTTTATTGTTACCAACTGTTGCCATTTTTATAAACTAAAAAAACTGATTGGAACAGAAGCAATTTATATTCCTAAAATTTCTTTTGAAATCAAACAGAAATTTCTCCGGGAAAGTAAAATAGAATTAAATAAAGGTAATCATTGGAATTGATTGCGACTTTTTCACGTCAACTGTGACGGATAATCATAATATCGCCATCCTTAACAATATATTCTTTTCCTTCTAATCTCCAGGTTCCCTGCTCTTTAGCTTTTGCAAAGGTACCGGCAGAAATAAAATCATCATATCCAACAACCTCCGCACGAATGAACTTGTTAAAAAAATCAGTGTGAATTTCCCCGGCGGATTCCTGGGCATTCGAACCTTTTTTAATTGTCCAGGCTCTGCATTCAGTATCTCCGCAAGTAAAGAAAGACTGAAGACCAAGCAAGTCGTACGCTTCCCTGATAATGCTGTTCAAGGCCGATTCTTTTATTCCGTATTCATTCATAAAAATTGCTGCTTCTTTATCTGAAAGCTCAGACATTTCCTGCTCTATCTTTCCAAAGAAGAAAAGTGCCTTTGTATGCTTGCTTAGTTTTTTCTTTGCAAGATCATCAAGAAATTTTCCTGTCTCATTTATCTGGGATTCATCAAGATTAAGTGCAATCAACATTGGTTTAACAGTTAGAAGCTGGAATGAACTCAATATTTTCAATTCATCAAGAGAAAGATGAGCCTCCCTCAATGGTTTTTCTTCCTGGAGCAATCCATAACATTTCTCGAGTATAGGCATTTCCCTTTTCAGCTTATCATCCTGAATCTTCTGAATTTGTTTTTTAACAGTATCGATTCTTTTTTCTACTATCGCTAAATCAGAAAAAATGAACTCTGTTTCGAAACCATCTATATCTCTCATCATATTTACTGAACCCTCGGGATGTGGAACCAATTCATTCTTAAATAATCTTACTACTTGTATAAGAGTGTCATTAGTTTTTACTTTCCCGAGAAAATTACTCGTGAATTGAGTAGAGCCCGAATCACCTTTATGCAAACCAACTACATCGAGCACATCTATAGTAGTGCTGGTTTTCTTTTTTGGTTTAAAGATTTCATTAAGCTTATCAAGCCGTGCATCAGGTATTTTTATTATTGATTGATGAGTTTCAACTTTAGCCATCGATGATGGATCAAGATGAGTTTTTGTTATTGTTTGAAATAAAGTTGACTTACCGGATTGTGGCAATCCTACTATTCCTATTTGCATTAATTTCTCTTCTTCTTTTTATTTAATTTATTCAGGGCAAATATACTAAACGTCATTTTAGGACTGGTTTGCATAATAAAAAAGCCGCTATAAAAGCGGCTCAAAGTTAAAGGATAATTAATCGTCAATTTGATTCGAGAGTAATGACTCCAATATTAGTATCCTGATCTGGTATAACTTGTATGTTGGTTATAGTTGTATCACTATAAATTAATGTATCTGCTGGAATGATGTTCACATCATAGGTACCCTGAGGCAATGCCATCAATTTAAAAAATCCTTGAAGATCAGTGTAAGTAGTAATCGTATCCGTTCCGTATACTGTCCAGATGGTTGGTTGTGCATCAAGTGGTAAGACCTGTCCCGAAATACTTCCTGATATTACCACCGGCATAACTCTTATCGTGGGTTTGAGTTTATATTTGCCATTGCCTGTTATGATGATCGATTTTTCAACATTAAAATCCAAAAGCAATTCATATAGTTTACCTGCTTCAATAGTGAATTGATGAATTAATTTTAATCCACTCTGTGAACCGCTGGGAATTTCAAGATCATGTTTTACTCCCTGATCAATAACATAACAGCCATCCCCAATTATTAATCTGATTTGAGTATACTTTCCCGGTGCCAAAGAGGTATCCCCTAAGATTGCAGATGCACCATTGGTTAGAAGAAGCAGATCAAAGTATCTTGTTGAATCATTTATAACAAACCAACCGCTGGTTGAATCGCTACCTGCTTTATGCACTTCAACCCTTGTAACACAAATTATTACTGAATCAAGAGCTGATGGTGAATCAACTAAATACATTTTAATACGACCATTTTGGTCGACAGGATCGACATTTGTCGTCTGATCAGAACAGCTTACTAAGATAAAAAAACCGATTATTACTAAAAGAACTCTTATTTTCATTTTTTCTCCAAAGTTAAAATATTATTGCTGTAAACTTTACAAATCTGACGCCAAAATAAAATGTATTAATAATTCAAAAAATACTGCCACAATTTTCTATTTTGTCCTTTTAATTCATATTGATACATTTCATATAAAATTTATTAATAGTTTAATTGGAGAAGTCATGAGACAAACAATTTTATCTCTTGTAACAGCAATCATAACTCTTTTATTCATTCAATCCTGCAGCACCGTTCCGTTAACAGGAAGATCACAACTTAATATGATACCAAGCAGCGAAATGCTGACAATGAGTTTTCAGCAGTATGATCAATTCCTGAAAGAAAGCAAGCTTAGCACAAACCAGGCAGAAGTAAGTATGGTCAAAAGAATCGGTGGAAATATTAAACAGGCAGTCGAAAAATATATGTCAGACCACGCTATATCAGGAAGGTTAAGAGGATACCAATGGGAATTCAATCTTGTTGA
>Ga0184631_10000142_pt1 | contig 13718 bp, 13 predicted proteins | sample PLM4_90_b1_FD_133160 | JGI IMG/M metagenome (GOLD analysis project Ga0184631, IMG submission 133160) | Groundwater sediment microbial communities from an aquifer in East River, Colorado, USA - PLM4_90_b1 | ecosystem: Environmental > Terrestrial > Soil > Riparian zone | place: USA: East River... | reverse complement strand
TGATGATCTGAACGTCCTGCCGGTACCCCTTCGGGAAGAGGGGGCGAAGCGGGCGATCGATCAGGCGGGCGGTGAGGGTCTCCTTATCATGGGGGCGGCCCTCTCGCTTGAAGAAACCGCCGGGGATCTTTCCGGCGGCGTACGCGCGTTCCTGGTAATCAACCGTGAGGGGAAAGAAATCGATCCCCTGCCGTGGCTGCTTGGAAGCCACCGCAGTGACCAGGACCACCGTGTCGCCATATCGAACCAAGGCGGCGCCGTCGGCCTGCCTGGCAACACGCCCGACCTCGACGCTCAGAGATTTCCCTTCGATGATGCGCTCGACGCGAGCAATCATTTACGGATTCCCAACCTTTCGATGATCTGCTTATACCGATCGGCATCCTTGCTCCTCAGATAATCCAGGAGCTTTCGGCGCCGCGCGACGAGGCGCAGCAAACCTCGCCTCGAGTGGTGATCCTTCTTGTGGACGGTCAGGTGGGTGGTAAGATACCCGATTCGCCCGGTGAGGAGAGCGATCTGCACCTCCGGAGAACCCGAGTCGGTGTCATGAATCCGAAACTCTCCGATGACGGCTTGCTTGTTTGTCGACGCACTGACCACGAAGCCATATCCTCCTTTCTTCTCAAGCAGATACCACAATCAGCGTAACGATATCATAGGGCTCTAGGGGAGTAAAGCCCATTCTTCGGCGGAAAACCGGGGAAAGGCGGCAAAGACGGCATCGGCCCTCCCCCTGTCGTGCTCGATCTGTCGCTGGAGCAGGTTCGGGCTCTCGAATCGTCGTTCATCTCGCAGCCGCCCGAGGAAAAAGAGTGTGACCGTTTCCCCGTACAGCTCTTCACTAGACTCTACCAAGTGGGCTTCCACCCTGCGGACCCCTCCGCCGAAGGTCGGAGCCGTCCCGACGTTGACCAGGGCCCGCCGCAGCTCATCACGAAACCATGCATGGCCAGCGTACACGCCGTCCGGAATCAGCAGATCTGCAGTGGCTGGCAGGTTGGCCGTCGGGTAACCAAGCCCCTTTCCTCGCCCGGCTCCCGGTTCGACCGTTCCCCGAATGGCATAGGGCCGTCCCAGATATCGAGCAGCCTCCTGCAGCTGCCCTGTGGCAAGCAACCCGCGGATCAGGGTGGAACTGACCACCTGACCGTCAAGGGCCATCGGCGGGACCACCTCGAGACTGAAGTGGTGCTCTTCCCCAAGCGTTCGGAGGGTTTCGGGGGAGCCGGCCCTGGCCCTCCCGAACGCGAAGTCATATCCGACACACACATACCGTGCCCGGAGTCGATCGACGAGGTAGGTCTTCACAAAATCACGGGGCGGGGTGGCAGCCAGAAAGGGGGTGAAGGTGACCGCCACCAGAAGATCGATCCCGAGAGCCTGAACGATATCCCGCTTGATCGGCAGGGGCGTAATGAGGGGCGGAGCCTTTGCAGGATTCACCACCTCCAGGGGATGCCGCACAAAGGTGAAGACGGCCGCGGTCCCCTGCTCCTGGCGAGCCCGCCGCACGATCCGGCGGAGGATCTCCTGGTGTCCGAGATGGACGCCATCGAAGGTCCCGAGCGCCACCACCACAGAGGGATAGTCGCCCTTCAGATCCTCGATCCGCTCGACAAAGATCATTGCCCGGCAAGGACCCGCACCGGTTTCAGAACGACCCGGCGCGAATCGGCCGCCGCGAATTCCCGACCGGCGACTGTCGCCTCGGCGAGGGAAAGGAGCTGGCGCCTGTACCCCAGCACCCGAACCAGGTCCCCCTTCTTCACCTCCGGGGGAAAGCTCAGCAGGGCTGCGGCCACCATCCCGCCCCCCTGGGCGACCGCTCGAGTGGACTCGGGGTGGACCCGGACAGCGGGCAGGTGAGCCAAGGCCTCTCCCACCGAGATCATCACCTCCCCGATGCGCCCTTCCTCAACGATCCGCCCCAGTTGTTCGAGCGTGAGCGCGTCCTCGATCAGGAAGCGGCCTGACCGGATTCGGGTGAGCGCATAGAGGTGCGCGCCGCACCCGATCGCCCGACCGATGTCATCGCACAGCGTGCGGGCGTACGTCCCCTTGGAACAACTGACCCGAAACCGGACGAATGGCAGATCAAGCGAGAGGAAAGTGAGCTCGTAGATCTTCACCCTGATCGGTTCCCGCTCGACCGATTCGCCGCGCCGGGCCAGGCGATAGAGACGCTCTCCACGATGCTTCTTAGCCGAGAAGAGCGGCGGGATCTGCTGGATTTCCCCCACGAAGCTCTTCAGGACCTCCTGGAGCGTGACGACGTCCACGGCGATGTCGTCGGTCCGGGATTGGACCTTGCCGTCGGCGTCCAAGGTGTCCGTGGTGATACCCAGCCGCATACTGATCAGGTACTCTTTGTCGGCCTGGGTGAGGAACTGAGCGATCCGGGTGGCACGCCCCACACAAAGCGGGAGGACCCCGGTGGCTCTCGGATCGAGGGTGCCGGTGTGGCCAATGCGGCGGATCTTGAGGAACCGCCGAACCACATCGACCACATCGTGGGAGGTTATCCCCTCAGGCTTGTTGACGTTCAAGACCCCAGTCAGGTCCATCGGATTCGCCGGATTTACCGCCTCCCATCGGGTGTACAGCCCGGTCGCCGCTGGCGGCCACGCAGCCGTTCCACCGTCTCCCACGGCACCTCTACCGCCCCCAGCTCGGCATCGGCGACGACCCCACCTCCATGAAAATCGCTCCCACCCGTGGGCACCAGGCGATATCGCGACGCCAGGCCAAAAAGGAATGCAGTGACCTCAGGGGTGTACCCTTTATAATACGCCTCGATCCCCTCGAGGCCCGCCTCAACCATAACCGGGAGGAGTCGGTCAAGGTCGAGGCGGTAGTCGCTCGCTCCCACGATGATCGGATGCGCGAGGGAAGGAACACCGCCCGCTTCTTTAATCAGGCTGACTGCCTCCTGAGGAAGGAGTTTTTGTCCCTCAACATGGCCAGGCCCTCCCCGCCTAAGAAAGCGCGAGAATGCCTCATCCACCGACCCCACGTAGCCCCGTTCAATGAGGGCCCTGGCGATATGGGGCCGTCCGATCGAACCGCCCTGTGCAATCGCCATCACGCGGTCCCAATCGAGGGGCCAGCCGAGTTCTGCCAGCCTCTCCACCATCGATCTGGCCTGCGCTACCCTGCCCTCCTGAAGTCGCGACAGGGCCTCGCGCAGCACGCGATCGTCCGGATCAAGGAAGTATCCGAGGACATGGACATCGTCGCCGTCCAGGCCGGCGCTCACCTCGATTCCCGGGATCACCTGGATCGAGAGATCTGAGGCGGCACGCTCCGCGTCGCGGATGCCATCGACGCTGTCATGGTCGGTAACGGCCATCACCTGTATCCCGGCGATTGAGGCAGCCCTTACCAGCTCTTCCGGCCGGAGTGCGCCATCGGAAACCGTCGTGTGAAGGTGCAAGTCCACCCGGCTCACCATCGTCACTGCTCCGTCGTCTTGTCGGTCTCGAGCTTCCGAAACAGCGCGGCCAGATGCAATCCCTCCTCAAGCGAATCATCCAAGAGGAAAATCAGGGTAGGCGCATATCGCAGGGAAAGCCGGCGCCCCAGCTCGCCACGGAGGAAGCCGGCCGCGCTCTTCAGCCCCATCAGCGCTTCCCGGCCCTCCGCAGCCCCGGCCTGGGCTGGGGAGATATAGATCTTCGCCTGTCGTAGGTCATCGCTGACCTTCACGCAAGTGACCGTCACGAAACCGATCCGTGGATCCTTGACCGAACGCAAGATCAGGCGACTGATCTCCTCCTGTATGAGGGCGCCGATACGATCGGCTCGCTTCCCTTGCATCAGCTCGTGATCCGGTTATCTTTCAGGGCAGACACGCTCGAGGCCTCAGTGTGTCATCAGGTCGATCTCGTAATCGAGAATGAGGGCGTCGGCGTCACCCTCGATGAGGTTGACCACCTTGCTCAGGATCTCATCCACGAACCGAGGGTCGTTGCTGACACAGGCGATCCCCAGCGTGGCGCGTTGCCAGTCATCAAGACGATCCACCTCCGCGATCGAGACGTTGAAGCGTCCGTGGATGCGATCCTTGATGCTTTTGATTACTCGCCGTTTGCCCTTGAGAGAGTTGTTGCCTGGGATACGCAGTTCGACGCGGCAGGTTCCGACGGTCATGGCCAAAACAGTTTCGAGTTACGGGTTTCGGGTTAGGAAGAACTCGCAACCCCAAACTCGAAACCCGAGACCTCTCTATAATTTCTGGGCGACGGCTTCAAGTTCATAGACTTCTAAGATATCGCCAAGCTTGACGTCGTTGAAGTTGGTCAGGCCGACACCGCACTCGAAACCGCCCTGTACCTCTCGGACGTCGTCCTTGAAGCGGCGAAGAGACCCGACCCTGCCCTCGTGAACCACCTTCCCATCCCGAACGACGCGGACAGGGCTGTCTCGGATGACTTTGCCCTCCAGAACGAAAGAGCCGGCAATAACGCCCACCTTGGGCACTTGAAAGAGTTGACGAACCTCCACGCGCCCCACCGGCCGCTCGACATACTTCGGCGCTAAGAGTCCTTCCATGGCCCCCCGGATCTCGTTGATGGCGTCATAGATCACGGTGTAGAGGCGGATCTCGACCTTCTCCTGTTCAGCCAGCTTCTGGGCCTTTGGCTCAGGGCGCACGCTAAATCCCACGATAACGGCATTCGAGGCTGACGCCAACATCACGTCAGTTTCGGTAATGGCGCCCACAGAACAGTGGATCACTTTCAACCTGACCGCCTCGGTGCTGATTCGTTCCAGGGATTCTCGTAATGGCCCGATAGAACCCTGAACGTCACCCTTGATGATTATCCGGAGCTCCTTGACCTCCCCCTCCTGGATGCGGCGGTACAGATCCTCCAGTGTCACACGCCGCTTCGAGACGATCATTTCCTCACGATGCTTCTGTTGCCGACTGAGCGCGATCTGCCGTCCCTTTCGCTCGTCGGCCACCACGACAAGTGTATCGCCAGCCATGGGGACCCCTGAGAGCCCCAGCGCCTCCACGGGCGTGGCAGGCCCGGCTTCCTGAACCTTCTTCCCCTTGTCGTTGATCATCGCCCGCACCCGTCCGGAGTGCAACCCGGCGACGATCACATCACCCACCCTAAGTGTCCCCTGCTGCACCAGCACTGTGGCGACCGGGCCGCGCCCGCGATCTAGTTCAGCCTCCACGATCACGCCCCTCGCCGGTCTGTGAGGGTTCGCCTTAAGTTCTTGGATCTCCGCCAGCAAGAGCAGCATCTCCAGGAGGGTCTCTATCCCAAGCCTCTTCTTGGCTGAGACCTCCACATAGATCGTTTGCCCTCCCCACTCTTCGGGCACCAGGCCATGTTCCGACAGTTGCTGCCTGACTCGGTTCGGATCGGCACCGGGCTTATCGATCTTGTTGATCGAGACCAGGATCGGAACCTTCGCGTCCTTGGCGTGATTGATCGCCTCCAGGGTCTGGGGCATCACCCCATCGTCCGCCGCCACCACCAAGACCACGATGTCGGTCACGTGTGCCCCGCGGGCGCGCATGGCGGTGAACGCCTCGTGGCCAGGCGTGTCCAGGAAGGTGACCTTACCATTGGGCAGATCGACTTGATAGGCGCCAATATGCTGGGTGATCCCTCCCGCCTCCGACGCGATCACATTGGTCTGACGGATCGCGTCCAGCAGGGAGGTCTTGCCGTGATCGACATGACCCATGATAGTGACCACGGGTGGCCTGGGCCGAAGCAGCGAAGGATCCTCAACCTCCTTGGCCTCTGCTGCAGTTTCTTCCAGGGAGGCAACCTCAACCACGAACCCTAATGTGTCGGCCGCTGACTTCACGAGCTCCACATCAAGAGGCTGGTTGATCGTGGTCATGATCCCGATCTTAATCAGCTTCTTGATGATGTCACTTGGGCTCGTTTGAAGCTTTTCCGCCAGCTCCTTGACGGTGACTGTCTCCGAAATCTTGACAGTGGGGCGAGGCGCGGGAGGCGCCTCTGGTTCAGCAGGTTCCAGATGAAGAGGGGGCTGTGGGGGCGGGGGGGCGACAGCCACTGCCTCCTCTGGCACGGGGACGGGCGACGGAGGAACCCGAGCGACCGGAACCTCCGGCTTTCCCGCAGGCTGGGTGGGGGCCTGCTGAGCAGTCGGCTTGTCCATCGCCGGGGGCGCCTGGTCGAGAACCGCCGTCACCCCTGATGCCTTCGGGGAAGGGGCTACTTCCTCTGGCTTCGATGGCATCCTTGGGCCGGCCTGACTTAATATCGCTCCCGACTCCCTGGCTGTCGTCGGTCCGGACCTCAATCGAGGCTTTGTCGGAGCAGGCTTCGCCCCAACGGGCTTGATCGCTGAGATCCTGGGTGGAGTCGAGACGGGGGCTTCGGCACTCGCCACTTTTGGGCGCGGTTTCCCCAACCTGGGCTTGCCGGGGGGGGCTTGAACCCGAGGACCGGACTCCATGACCTTCGGCTTGGAACGGCTTTTCCTCTTAGCTGCTTGGGCGGCCAAGGCCGATCTGGCTCGGTCCTCATCGACGTTGCTGCTGTGGCTATTGACCTTAAAGCCCGCCTTGCTGAGCTGGTCCAAGATTTCCTTGCTCGGCATATCGAGCGCTTTGGCCAGCTCATAGATCCTAATCATTCCCACGCAGGATCACCTCCAAACCGTCAGAGAGTCGGCCCGGCCCAATGGGTCGATGGCCTCAAGCTGGGCGTCTCCTGCCGCTTCTGTCTCCGCTTGGACCTTCGCCAGAACCGATAACACCGCCTCTGCAATGTGAGGATCTGTCACGGCGACAGACGATCGAGGCCCCCCCCCGACAGCGGCCCCCAACTCGTCCATGGCCAAGAAGGTATGGCAAGCGACGCCTGCCCTCGCCGCCAAGGCGCGGATCGTTGCGACCGATCTCTCTGATGCGTCTGCTGCGGTCAGGATCAGTCGCGCGCTCCGCCTCTTCACAGCCGATTCTACAGCCTCTGATCCCGACACCACCTTCCTGGCCCGTCGGGCAAGCCCGAGGAGCGAGACCACCTTCCGGTAGACCCGTTTCTGGATCAACTCTTGAAGGGCCGTCACCCCTATTGGAGCGAAGTCCACCTTCAGGCGACGGGAAAATTCGTCCCGCCTTACCGCCTGCTCCAGGCACGATCGCCGCGAACAGACGTACGCGCCACGACCAGATCCACCGCCAAGATCGACCGTTGCCGCACCCCCCGGTCCGGCATGAACGCGGACCAGCTCCGCCTTAGGCCGGACCGTGCGGCATCCGATACATAAACGAAGAGGCGCAGAGACCACCTACCCCCTTCCTCCCATAGCCATGGCAGCCTTTGCAGCCTCGATCAACTTTTGGGCTGTCTTGGGGCCGATCCCTTCCACCCGGACCAGGACCTCCTCTGACGCCTCGGCCAGCTTCTGATAACTGTCCAGACCGGCATCGACCAACCGGCTGGCCAGCTTTTCGCCCACTCCCGGCAACTCAGCGAGCCGATCCACCTGAGCAGCGGGGCTGATAACCTCGGTCGCCTTAGCCTCCGACTCCGCCCTCGCCCGCTCCTCCGCCTCCTTCTGAACCTCGCCCCGGCTCTTAATGTCCACCCTCCATCCCACAAGCTTGGCTGCCAGACGGGCGTTCTGACCCCGCTTTCCGATAGCCAGGGAGAGCTGATCGTCGGCGACCAACACCTTCAGGGTGTGCGTCGCTGGATTGATCTCGACGCTCACGACCTCCGCCGGGCCAAGCGCGCTCCGGACGAAGGCGGCCGGATCATCCTTCCAGCCGATCACATCGATCTTTTCGCCCATCAGCTCCCGCACAATTGCCTGGACCCGGCTGCCCCGGTACCCGACGCAGGCGCCCACGGGATCCACGTTTCCATCCCGCGAGGCCACAGCGACCTTGGCCCGCTCGCCGGCATCTCTGGCGGCCGCTTTGATCTCGACAATCCCTTCATAGATCTCCGGGACTTCGATCTCAAAGAGCTTCGCCAATAGACCGGGGTGGGTCCGCGAAAGGACAATCTGGGGACCCTTTGGCGTCTTCTTCACGTCCAGAACGTAGGCTCGAACCCGATCACCGATCCGGTGGTCTTCACGTGGAAGTTGCTCCCGTGGGGGGAGGATCGCCTCGGCCTTCCCGAGATTCACAATCACGTTCCCCTTGATAACCCGCTGAACGACACCATTGACCAGCTCACCCTCCCGTGCCTTGAAGCTCTGAAAGATGCTCTCCCGTTCCGCTTCCCTGACCCGCTGGATGATGACCTGTTTGGCTGTTTGTGCAGCGATTCGACCGAACCCCCCTGCCTCTACCTCTGATCTGACCTCATCGCCGGCCTTGGCCTCAGGGTTGACTCGCTGAGCGTCCTCGACCGAGATCTCAACCTTGGGGTTCAGGACCTTTTCGACAACCTTTCGCACGGCATGCAACTTGAAACCACCGGACTCCTGGTCGAACTCCACACGAAGCTCCAGGACGGGTCCCAGCGTCTTTCGGGATGCAGAAAGAATCGCTGCGCCGACGGCATCGATCAGGATCTTTCGATCGATCCCTTTTTCGCGCCCGACCTGTTCGATGACCTGTCGCAAATCGATGCCCACTGTTCTCACCAGGCGAGAGCGCCCCGCGTAGGAACTGAGGACGATCGGACACCTTTGGTCCGTCTCGCTCAGACCTTCCACCTTCGACCCTACATTTCACAACACCGGAGCTAGCCGAGCCTTTGAGATCAACACATGAGGGATGAAGACGACCGTGCCATCCTCTTGCTCCAACATGATCCGTCCTGCCTCGAAACCCTTCAGGGTCCCCAGGAATCTCCGTTGGCCCGCGATGGCCTGCGAGGTGGTCAGCCTCGCGCGTTGGCCCGCGAAACGGAGGAAGTCAGCCTCCTGGCTCAAAGGCCGGTTCAGGCCCGGAGAAGAGATCTCAAGCGAATAGGGGTGATCGACAAGATCCTCCACGTCGAGGAGGTCACTCAGCTCTTCGCTCGCTCGCTGACAATCGCCCAGAGTCAAGCCGCCACTCTTGTCGAGATAGAGGCGAAGGATCCACCCACTTACCTCCCGACGAAACTCGACCTCCACCAGTTCGAACCCCAACTCCTGAAGGAGGGGGAGTGCAATCTCCTTCACTCGCTCGACAATCGCCGCACTCATGGACCATAACCCCTCATAAAACAAAGAGTGGGCACTCAACGCCCACTCCTTGTAGGAGTGTATCACATCGCCCCTTATCCATGCAAGGGAAATTGGGGAGGAGCGGATGGGGGGTTGCTTACACCTCCTTCTCTCGCTTCGACTCGGCGATCACTCGCTCCTTCAGATGCGGCGGAAGCTCGTCATAGTGAGAGAACTCCATCGTGTAGTCCCCTCGATCGCTGGTGATGGCCTTGAGTTGGGTGGCGTACTCCAGCATCTCCGCCAGGGGGACCTGAGCCTTGATGACCTGCCCCTTCCCCTTCGTCTCGACCCCCAACACGCGTCCGCGCTTGCTGTTCAGGTCCCCAATCACGTCGCCCATCGACTCATCCGGGACAGCCACCTCCACCGTCATGATCGGTTCCAAGAGGCCTGGATTCGCTTGCAGGACGCCCTTCTTGAAGGCGAGTGACCCAGCGATCTTGAAGGCCATTTCCGAGGAGTCCACGGTGTGGTACGACCCGTCGTACACGGTGACTCTGACATCCACCACAGGATACCCGGCCAGCACACCTTCCTCCATCGCCTCCACGATCCCTTTCTCCACAGCCGGGATGTACTGCCTGGGGATCGCGCCGCCTACGACCTGATTCACGAATTCATATCCCCCACCCCTCGGAAGCGGCTCGAGCTTGATCCAGCAGTCCCCGAACTGCCCTCGGCCCCCCGTCTGTTTCTTATGCCTCCCCTGGACCTCGACCCGCCCATGGATCGTCTCCTTGTACGGGACGCGGGGCGTCTTCATCTGGACCTCAAGCCCGAATTTCCGCTTGAGGCGCTCGATCGCGATCTCCAAATGGGCCTTTCCCATCCCGGCAAGGATGATTTCCTTTGTCTGTGGATCGCGTCGAACCTGAAGGGACGGGTCCTCCTCGCGGAGGCGCTGGAGCCCAACGCTCATCTTCTCCTCGTCCCCCTTTGTCTTGGGCATGATGGCATACTCGATGATGGGGCTTGGGATCTCCATGGGTTGCAGGCGGATCGGGTTCCGTTCGTCGCACAGGGTATCGCCTGTCCCTGTCTCCTTCAGCTTCACTACGGCTCCAAGATCTCCAGGCCCGAGGGCCGGTACCTGAACCTGATTCTTGCCCCGCAGCAGAACCACCTGGCCGATACGCTCCTTGCTCCCTTTGCTGACGTTGTACACGGTCGAGTCAGATGAGAGCAGTCCGGAGTAGACCCGGAACAGTGTGATCTTGCCGGCGTAAGGATCCGTTATCGTCTTAAACACCAACGCTGAGAAGGGGGCATCCTCGCTGCTTTCTCGGGTAAGCCGCTCCCCGCTTTTCGGATCGATTCCCTCGACGGCAGGCCGATCTGCCGGAGATGGACAGACGTCGGTCAGAAGATCCAACAGTGGTTGTATCCCGATATTCTTCAGGGCCGAACCGCAGAGGACAGGGACGACCCTGCCCCCAAGGACCCCCCGCTTCAACCCGGCTTTCAGCTCGTCGGCGGAGAGGGTCCCCGCCTCCAGATACCTCTCCAGCAGCTTGTCGTCGCTTTCTGCGACGGCCTCCATCAGCGCAGCTCGCAGTTCCTCGGCTTTCGGCTTCAGGTCCGACGGAATCTCTCCCTCGGAAGACTTTCCCGTACCCCCACCCTGGTAGGTCAGGGCCTTCATTCTGATGAGATCAACGATGCCCCTGAAGGATGCTTCGGCTCCGATCGGGAGCTGGACCGGCGTCGCGATTGAGCAGAGATTCTTGCGCACATCCTCAAGAACCCGGAAGAAGTCGGCCTGCTCTTGATCCATCTTGTTGATGAAGATCACGCGAGTCTTGTTGCCCGACTCGGCGAATGACCACACCTTCTCCGTCTGCACCTTCACGCCAGACACACTACTGACCACCACGAGGGCCGAGTCAAGAACGCGGAGACAGTTCCGGGTGTCAGTCAAGTAGATGGAGGCTCCTGGGGTATCGACCAGGTTGAGCTTGTGTCCTTTCCACTCACAGAAGGCCAGGGCGGAACTAATGCTCATCCTCCGCTTGATCTCGTCCTCATCGAAGTCGGTGACGGTCGTCCCGTCCTCGACCTTCCCAAGACGTGAGGTGGCGCCGGCGTCGAATAGGATGGCTTCAGCCAGCGTGGTCTTTCCCGCGCCTCCGTGAGCCACAATCCCGACGTTCCGGATCTTGGCGGTCTCCACCCTGCCCACCTTTCCTACGCCTCACCAGACGGACCAACCGGATCGTATCAAGGCCCCTTTCCTAGCATACCGGTCGCATCATTGTAAAGGGAAAAATCCCATCCCCTAGAAAGGCTGATGCCCTTCCGGAACGGATCGGGAAGGGCATCTACTCACCGAAGAGTATCAGTATTCTTGAAGGGTGGACTCATTTCTCGGCATCCCCCGCCTGAGCCGCCAGCGGTTCGGCAGCCCCTTGCCTCGGACCTTCTTCCTTGTGTTCCCGCCGGCCACGCCGTCGGGCCGGCTTCGCTGAAGGTTCCGGAGCGGCGCCGGAGCCTACCAGTTCAATGGCCGCAAGCGGGGCGCCGTCCCCCATTCGGTAATCCAGCTTTGTAATCCTCGTATACCCGCCGTTACGGTCCCTGTAGCGGCCCCCTATCGATTCGAACAGCTTTCTTAACACCTTCTCATCCGCGACGACCTCCGCCGCTTGCCGCCTCGCATGGAGATCCTCACGCTTGGCCAGCGTAATGACCTTTTCCGCCAGCTTGCGTAGCTCCTTGGCCTTGGGTTCCGTTGTGACGATCTTCTCATAATGGAAGAGCGACGTCAGCAGGTTACGGAGGAGCATCTCTCGGTGAGCCGTCGTCCGCCCCAGTTTTCTCCCCGCCTTTCTATGGCGCATACCCCGCGCTCCCCCCCGGCCTCTACTTAGGCCTTCGAGGCCTTTTCGCTTCGCTTCCCGGAGGGCTCGCCCACGGGAAACCCATCAAGCTTCATCCCCAAGGCTAGCCCCATCCCGGCCAGGATCTCTTTGATCTCATTCAGGGATTTCCGACCGAAGTTCTTCGTCTTCAACATCTCAGCCTCAGTCTTCTGGACAAGCTCGTAGATGTACCGAATGCTCGAATTCTTCAAGCAGTTGGCCGACCGGACCGAGAGCTCAAGTTCGTCGACGCTTCGATTGAGGTGCTCCAACAGCCGCTCCTTCTCCTCATCAACGGCTGCCCCCTCTCCCTCCGGTTCCTCCTCGAAGTTGATAAAGATACTCAGATGGTCCTTCAAGATCTTGGCTGCATACGCCACAGCGTCTTGGGGCAGGACGCTCCCATCGGTCCAGACCTCCAAGATGAGCTTGTTGTAATCGGTGACCTGGCCGACCCGCGTGTCCTCGACCAGGAAGTTGACCTTCCGGATTGGAGAGAAGATGGAAGCCACGGCGATCATGTCAACGGGCTGCCCTTCTTTTTTATTCCGCTCTGCCTGGACGTACCCCCGCCCGTGGCGAACCTCCATCTCCACCTCGAGCTTGCCATCCTTGTCCAGGGCGGCAATGTACAGTTCGGGGTTCAGAATCTCCACATCGGGATCTGGATTGATGTGCGAGGCACGAACCTCCCCCTCAGAAGACGCCTTCAGGTAGAGGGTCTTAGGGTGGTCCACGTGTAGCTTGACTCGCAACCCCTTGATGTTGAGGATGATATCCGTCACATCATCCTTCACCCCAGGGATGGTGGAGAACTCATGAAGCGCTCCGGCGATCCTGACCGTGGTCACCGCGGCTCCCTCGATTGACGAGAGGAGGATGCGCCGCAGCGCATTGCCAATGGTCAATCCGAAACCACGTTCGAAGGGCTCCGCGTAAAACTTCCCGTACGTGCTGGTCAGAGTTTCCAGCTCGCATTCCAACCGCTTCGGCTTCTGGAGGCCCTTAAACTTCTGGATCATCAACACCTCCCACACTCGCCATCACTTTGAGTAGAGCGCCACGATCAACTGATCCTCCAGGGGGATGGCTATCTCCTCCCGCGTCGGGGTCGATCGGACAGTCCCTTTCATGTTGGTCACATCCAGCTCTAACCAGCTCGGCAGCGTCCGCTTCTTGGCCCCCTCGAGAGCTGCCTTGATTGCGATCATCTCACGACTCCTCGGCCGCACCTCGATCGTCTGGCCCGGACGCACCATATAGGATGCAATGTCCACCTTGCGTCCGCCCACGAGGAAGTGGCCGTGACTGATCAACATTCTCGCGTGGGCGCGGGAAGCGGAGAAGCCGAGGCGCTGGACGACGCTGTCCAGCCGCTGCTCCAGGATCCGGATCAGGTTTTCGCCTGTGATCCCCTTCTGACGCTCGGCCAACCGAAAGTATTTCCGGAATTGCGTCTCCAGCACCCCATAGATTCGGCGCATCTTCTGCTTCTCGCGAAGCTGGATGCAGTAATCCGAGAGCTTGGTCCGTCGCTTACCGTGCTCGCCGGGGATGTAGTTGCGTTTCTCAATGGCGCATTTCGTAGAAAAACACCGATCGCCTTTCAGAAACAGTTTGATCCCCTCTCGCCGGCACAGCTTGCAGACGGCATCCCGATACCTAGCCACGAGCCCCTCCTCG
>Ga0184631_10000141_pt1 | contig 13735 bp, 12 predicted proteins | sample PLM4_90_b1_FD_133160 | JGI IMG/M metagenome (GOLD analysis project Ga0184631, IMG submission 133160) | Groundwater sediment microbial communities from an aquifer in East River, Colorado, USA - PLM4_90_b1 | ecosystem: Environmental > Terrestrial > Soil > Riparian zone | place: USA: East River... | reverse complement strand
TATGGCCAAACAAAGACAGATTATTACCACGGATGATACAATAGCGGCTTTATCTAATAAGCATAAGAACGCAGCCAGAGTCATTGATAAAACTACGGTCAAAGGCAAAAGCGGTGAGATGAATATCTATGAGGTTATATGGGAACAGAAGGATGCGACTGTGATGGTTGACGAATCCCTGGACGCTAGGAAGATAGAGTCACGGATGGAGCTGAAATTTCAGGGCCTAACAATCGAGATTGATCAAAATCGCCCCAGTGTCACCCTGGGACGCCAAAATCATAATGATGTAGTTGTTAATGACGAGCGTGTTTCTCGGACCCATGCGCGAATTGAATATCGCCGCGGAAAGTTTATATTGATTGATCAGAGCACTAACGGCACTTTTGCGCTTATCAAGGGCAAGAAAAGCATTACCCTTAGAAGGGATGAGGCCTCGTTGCTCGGGAGCGGAATAATAGGCCTTGGACGAGAAGTTACTAATGAATCACCAGTTGCTATCCATTATTCTATACGGCTTTGCTGAAGGTCCAAATCTCATATAGTTAGTGATTGGGCCTCCTCATTATTAATACCTGTCACACTATCTTGCCAATATATGGTTTATCCTGAATCCCCCTTCCAGTTTGCATATATCTGACCATATATTGTATACTTCTTGACTTATTCATCAACATAATGTATAAAAAAAACAAATCGTTCAAAAAAAGAGCAGCTGTTTGGCCCTCTGAAAGGTATTCTGGCATAAGCAAACTATTCCCATAGAAAGGTCAAATTTTCTGAAGAGCAAATGTCTTACAGTAGAAAAGCAGGAGGGAAGCTATGAAATTACCCTTATTAATATCTAAAGCCTTGTTGATAAGGATCTTTCTTTTAGCTCTACCGATGATGTTTATTCCAATTGAGACCGGCGACTGCAAGGAAGATGTATATTATACTATCCATCTGGCATCTTTTAAAGAACTTCAAAACGCTAACAATTTTGTTAATGCGATGACTAACAAAGGGAAAATAATTTTTTGGAAAAAAACCGATGTCCCGGAAAAAGGGGAATATTACAGGGTTTACCTGGGCAAGTACGAAAACAGGGATGAGGCTATTGAATTCTGGAAGATATTAAAGGAAGAGGGAGCAGTCAGTTATTTTGGAGTTCATGAGTTCAGAGAGGAGCCTACGTCGGAAATGGCGGATGAGCTACCTGTTGTTACTGAGTTGGAGGAAACAGATATGATCCAGGCCTCTATCCTGGGACCGGGGGAAAGACGTTTTGTGGATAACGGGGATGGTACTATCACGGATAAAAAAACAAGTCTAATGTGGATAAAGAATGGATGGAAGATTGACTTCTTTTCAGCCGTTAAATGGAAGGACGCATTAAAAAAGTGTGAAGGATTCAGGTATGGCGGATATACAGACTGGCGTCTTCCAACTATAAAGGAATGGAAAAGCCTGCTGGATAAAAACAATGAATATCCTGCCCTGGTTGAGCCCAATCCCTTTGAAAATATTATTGTGCATATGCCCTATTGGTCCAAGACAGAATTTAATTCGAGGCCGGGCGGCTCGCTAGAAACTACTAATCGCGCCTATACCATAATGCTCTATTATGGTCGGATCAGTCATCAGAGTATAACTAAACTTGCATTTATTCTGCCTGTTCGTTCACTAAATTAAGCTCTATTTAATACCGGTTGTTAAATATTTTCTATATGGTCATTGATTATTCCTTATGGGCAGAAAAATAGTCACTGTGGTCCCTTCATAAAGCTTACTTGTGATTTTTATCTCTCCATGATGATTTGCAATAATCTGATGTACCATGGTTAAACCCAAGCCCACCCCCCTTGTCTTGGAAGTCACGAAGGGATCATAGACAGAATCTATCTCTTCTGTGGCTATACCTGAACCTGTATCTTTTACTATTATAAGGATCCTATGATCATTATCTTTGTTTACAGTTAATTCTATTCTACCGTTATCATGCATTGATTCCAGTGCGTTTTCGAATATGTTGGACAGCGCAATAACTAGCTGTGATGGATCCAAATCTATCAACGGCAGATCATTGTCAAAGGAGGTAACTATTTCTACATTTTGCCTGTCCGCCAGGGGTCTGAATCTGTTTAAGACCTTATCAATAACAGATTCCAAATTACCAGGATGCAGGGATGCCGATTGCACATCAGCAAATTCATGTACCTTCCTGACCAACCTTTCCAGGCGGGCAGTCTCTCCCAAAATGATATCAATATATTTCTTAATTTCAATATTGTCGTTTGACAGATTATTTATCCTCTGGGCGAAACCGCCTATTACCGTAATCGGATTTCGTATCTCATGCGCTACACCATTGACCAGATTACCCATGGCCGCCAGGCGTTCGGTTCTGATTAATCTCTCCTGGGCTATCTTTAATTCCTGGGACGTCAGTTCAAACTTTTGCTCCAGGCGTTGATATAGCTTTGCATTCTCCATCGCCACGGCTATCTGATGAGACATACTGGTCAGAATTTCAAGATCGGCGTTACTGAAGGGTTCCCGGGATTTTTTATTCAGAACCTGAATAGCCCCTATGGCTTTACCTCTCAGGGTCAGCGGGACGCATATTAAAGACCTTGTGTTGAAGCCGGTTATCTTGTCATATTTATCGCTGAACTTTTCCTCATTATGCACATCATGAACCACAATGGGCTGACATGATTGCACAACCCAGCCTGCTATGCCCTCTCCCACTTTGAGCCTGATACTTTTTACAGGGTCCTTTTTTTCACCTCTGGCAAGTCTGATGAATAATTCGTCATTCACTTCATCTAATTCATATATGGAACTAGCCTCGGCATTAATGAATTCCTCAGCCCACCTCATTGCATTGTTAAGGACACTCTCTATTTCGAGGGAAGAATTGATCAGGGCACTGAATTTAAGAAGGGTGTAAAGTTCACGGTGGTATACATTTTCGTTTAAGTCGTTTTCCATAACGTGTTCATCTTGTTTTTAAAGGTGATGAGTAAAACTAATAATAAATATAGAGGATTTTGAAGAGATAGGCAATCTCTTTCAAGGCCTAAAGCCCTAAAACAGAGAAGTAGGCTTAGGACTCACGCATGATTTTCTACTACGGCACTACATGCCTACAGCCTAACTACCTGAGCAGTTATGTCAAATATTACACTACACTTTGCTGAAGAATGTGATATATTCAAAAGAGGAGATCATCTACACATTATTTGATAAGTGATCAGGATTCCGCGTAAAACTCAACGGGATCTTCGATAAGGGTTCCAGGGATCAAGGATTCTAGTTAAAAGATTTATAAAGAAACACTTGAATACTCAAATCCTTGGCCACTTAATCTAAACTGTCATTCGAAATTCTATAACAACGGACAACATAGATCTGTGCTATCCATATAAAAAAAGAAGGAGAATCTTTTTGAAAATACTTTTAACCAATGATGATGGAATTTATGCGCCAGGGTTGAGGGCTCTCTACGCGGAGCTTAATGGAGATTTCGACCTGTTTGTCGTGGCCCCTGAAACAGAGATGAGCGCTGTGGGACACGCTATTACATTAGACTCTCCCTTGAGGGTCAGGGAGGTCTATAAAAATGGATCATTTTTTGGGTTTGGTGTGAGCGGGACTCCGGCAGATTGTGTAAAGATCGCAGTGCAGGAACTACTGGAAGGGCCCCCTGATATAATTATTTCCGGTATAAACATGGGCGCTAACGTAGGTGTTAATGTACTATATTCAGGAACGGTTTCAGCAGCCACGGAGGGGGCATTTTTGGGGATAAGATCTGCCGCTATATCACTCAATACGAGAAAAAACCCCGATTTTACCTTTGCTGCGCGGTTCAGCAGAGAGATCATACGATTTATGACTGAAAATGATCTAAAAACAGGCACAGCACTGAACGTGAATATCCCAGCAGTCCCTGCAGGTAGCATAAAGGGGGTCTCCGTTACAAGACAGGGACTTGGTAGACTAAAGGAAAGGTTTGAGCGCCGAATCGACCCTAGGGGAAACGTTTATTATTGGCTTACCGGGGAGATCCCGATAAGAAAAGATATTTCCGACTCCGACTCTAATGCCCTTAAAGAGAAAAGGATAACAATCACTCCCATCACTTATGATCTAACATGTAAGGAAGAGATGGAAAGGTTGCGGACCCTTCCTCTGCCTGACTATAGAATATAAATTTCTGGTAACGTTCAAAAGTGTATACATTCTCAGGGTTGTCCGGTGTGGATAAGTCCTACGGGGATCTCTTTTCAGAGGCGAAAATATTATAAGCAAGGAATAAGCATAAGGATGTCGTCAGGCGGACGGCGAATTTCTGAGTAGATAGCCGATCCTCCTTCCCGGTGAATTTGGCTGGAAGCCCTCCGCCCGCCTTACTACGAGTTATGCGAAATACCGGGCACTGTACGATTTCGCCTTCGAAAAGAGATCTCCGTGGGACATTAAATTAATATTACATACACTTTTGAACATTAGCATCTACCTAGACTCCGCGGTATCCAGTGACCAGCATCCATTTGTATCAGCATTCCTTATACTTTGAGATTAGGACATCAGGGGCCTTTGGACCGCAATTGAGAACAAGATCAAAGGCGGAGAGATTGGGGATAAAATCTCCCCAAAGCTCAGGGTAAATCGGATGTGGAAGGTTGAATAATCTCAGCCTTATACCGGCATCCTTGAACATATCAGCATCAATGTATCTCTTTGCGGGACTCTGAGAAAGGAATGAGTCGGCCTTAAGCTTCCTGCAGATCTCAATGAGGAGTCGGCTGCCGGTTGCATCTATTCCGAGCTCGCTGAGGAGCATAATCCTTGTATTGATCCGGAGATGCTCCATAAGGTGTCTCAATATAGTGAGGTTCATATCGATAAGCTTTTTGAATTCCGATGAAAAGATCTTTTCAATAAAATTTAGATGATCCCTTAAATAAGGGGCATTTTCATAGGCATTTTTAAAACTGGCCAGATACTTTCTAGGCCAGCGACCCTCCTTGCATATCATTACTTCATTTATCTTTTGTAACCCCAGCCCTTTTTTCCATACCGGAATTGTCATCCATAGGACCCCCTGGTCATATTTAAGACGATTTCTTGTCAACCATGTTGTGCCCCTGGGGAACTGGACCGAATCAAGGATAATAAAGATATCTGATAAAAAGGCCTTAAGAAAGAGGCCTGGAAATGGAGAGAAATATGGCTGATTCGCTGATAATATCATCTCATATCTCTAGCGCTTGGTAATGGACAATATATGCCAAGCTTTATGCGGGGATTAAACGAGATATATACACCATAGAGATATCCGATTTTTTAAGGACCCTTAGAAAAGATTGAATCGCCCTTGCCGTTTCAGGATAGGGGTGCCCGATCCCTATTGCATATCCGGACCTCATGGCGAGTGTCTTAAGCTCATTAAGCTGGGAAAGAATAGCGGGTTCAACAGGATTATTATCCAAAAAGATATTTCTATAGGCAGTTGCCACATGCAATTTTATTGCGGTCTTATATGCCATAGATAGGTTTGTTGTAAGGCTATCGACAAAAAAAAGACCCTTCATCTTTATGGCTATAAGGGCTTCTTCCATTTCCTTTTGAGAGGAGGTGAACCTTGAACCCATGTGGTTATTTATTCCCGTGACAAAAGGGACATCAGAGATATTTTCTCCGATAATATTTACTATTTTATCTGGATCATCTCCAACATATACGGCCCCGGGGCCTGGATCGAGATGGGGATTAAAGGGTTCCATAGGCTGGTGGAGCATGATTTCATGTCCATGTGCATGGATCTCCTCTGCCAGGACGGATGATTTGGCAAGTCTCGGCAGGATGGCAAAGGTCATTGGGGCGCCGATTTCAAGGAATTGTCTTAAACGGGATCGACTGGGGCCAATGTCGTCAATAATAATGGCTATTTTGGATTGTTTAATGGACTCATCAGCGGCAAATGCCCTTGAGAAACTATTCAGGCCCAGGATGCTTCCTGATAGAACAGCGGCACTTTTTAATAAAAAATTCCTTCTATCCATCTCCATTATTTTTTCTGCCATGTAATTATCTTGTTAGCTTGAACTAATCTGATGGATTTGAGCCCTTATACAACTTTTAGCGGGATAGGTCAAGTAAAAATACTATATATTGTATTGCTTAGAATTAGGATTTTTTTTAGGGAGATTTTAACAGGGAAATTGGGTTGTGCTTCAGCTTTTCTAAAGCCACATTATATTGTGGGAGTATAATTTCTGGTTAACTGATACATCCTTTGAGAATCTTGCTATAATCTTCTTTTCCGAGACCTAGAATACTTTCAGGTTGTATGCCAAGGCTAATCATTTGCTCCATCGTCTCCCCGGTCAGGTGCGGGACAAAGGATAGCAGGAAAGGCTCCAGACCTCCTCAACTTTGCCCGGCCAGCCGACAACCTGATGAAATCCTTATGTTGATTCCTTGCTTATAATATTTTCGCCTTCGAAAAGAGATCCCCGCTGGATATATATACAAAAAATTTATCATGCAAAATTCTAACCGGACATCGAAGATTTTTATCATCTTTATTTATCGGTATCAAGCGGGAGAGAGGAGCAATAAATGAATTAGTAGGTGGATTTTGGATAACTTATAATTATTGACAATCGTATGGATATAGCCGGCTATTGTTTTGATTGTAAAAAGGAGGTTTGAGAGAGCAGAATCTTTTCTCAAGCTATCTTTTTCAGGTAGTCCTTTATCTTGTCCTTGATATCCCTTATAATTTTTTCCGCCATACTCCTGTGGGTATATTGATTTTTTTCTTCAGGAGTTACATTCTCCGGATGATGTTTTAACCGAATTTTAATAATGGCATTTAGGTCGTCTTGGATAAACTTTTCATATATGAGGTATAAGGGAAAGAAACCAAATTCCCTCTTGGAGATAGAAGCTGCCCAATCAACGATATAGGGCTTTCCATCATCTCCTAGAATAATATTCGGAGCCCTTTTAAGATCACAGTGGGCCAGACCGCGTTCGTGAATATTCCCTACCAACAACCGCAAGTCTTCGAAAAATATATCAGAGAGCTTCGCCACCGTTTCCATGGATTCGATATTGTTACCAGGTATCGCCTCTATGACCAATGCAAGACCGTCTATGACGCGATAGAATGTCGGAACGCCCTTAAGGCCTTTTAATCTTTCATACGCCTTCTTCTCTCTCCATACAAGGAATCGCCCTATCGTATTTCTGAAAAGGAATCCGTTAAAGCAAAAGTCCTTAACAATAGCCCTTACGCCATCTTGTTCCAGGATCCAGATAACAGGGCTTGTGCTGGACGGCTTTCTTAGGATTCCACACTGTTGTTTGGGAATGTCCGATAATTTTAGTGATTCAAACAAGTTTTATACCACCTCTCGAATATCTTATTACACGGCAGCGATGCCCGGTTGAAATGTTGCGTGATAAATATACTGTATGAGACTTTTGAAAACTATATAAAACCAGCAATTTTGTCATTCCGGCGAAAGCCGGAATCCAGTATTATCAAATATCCCCTAGATTCCAGGTCATTCAGCCGTCGCAGCCGTCGCTGCTATGGCGAAGTCGGCAGCTCGGAATGACAAAGATACCGTCCGCTGTGCAATTCATGATTCAAAATATCTGGCACTAAACGATTTCGCCTTCGAAAAGAGACCCCAGCAGGACATGGGATCAATATTATCATGAAAAATTCTAGCCGGATATCACAGATTTTATGGGAATTTTAGAGGGGATATTCGGTTGTTGTCAATTAATAAAGAAGAGTTTAAATGATTACACAATTTTTTTTTGCAAAGGCTGTTTTTATATGATAGTTAATACTTATATTAAAGATTCAGACTCTGGCTCAGGCTAGCTATAATATGAATAAACAAGAAAAGTGGAAAGATCACTATTCCAACCGGGCCAGGGAAGAAAAATGGCTTGCAAGATCCGTCTATAAACTGGAAGAAATCGACAGAAAGCACGGGATCATCCGCCGAGGTTTTCGTGTGCTTGATCTGGGCTGTTATCCGGGCTCGTGGTCACAGTACTGTTTAAAGAAGGTGGGAAAAAGGGGCGAGGTTGTGGGGCTGGATATTAAGGCGCCTGATCGCATCTTCGCTGAAAATTTTAGATTCATTAAAACCGATATCCTGACCCTAGAACCCGCATGGCTTACGCGAGAAGTTGGGAAAACGGATGCGGTCATAAGTGATCTGGCTCCTAACACCACGGGTATCAGCTTGGTTGATACAAGCCAGTCTTTAGACCTGGCTGCAAAGGCCCTTGAGATCGCGCTGGCTGTGTTAAAAGAAAGAGGCCATTTTCTATGTAAGGTCTTTGAGGGAGAAGATTTTAAGGCCTTCAGGGATAGGGTATCAGGCTGTTTTTATCAGATAAGGCTTTTAAGGCCCGCAGCAGTTCGTAAGAGAAGCCGAGAGGTCTATGTGCTTGGATTAGAGTTAGTCAGATAGTCCATTGGTCATGCTGTTGATTGGTATCGTCCTAATTGAAATCTCTATAGCCTGAGCGAACTACTCAACAGATCGACCAGTTAACAAGGTCTATATACAGGAGGTATAATATGTCCGGTCATTCAAAGTGGAGTTCTATCAAACATAAAAAAGGGGCCGCGGATGCCAGGAGAGGCAGGATATTTACCAGGCTTATAAAAGAGATAACTGTTGCCGCGCGGATGGGTGGAGGTGATCCGGAAGGTAATCCGCGTCTGCGGGCAGCCATACAGTCAGCAAAAGCGGAAAATATGCCAAAAGACAATATTGAGAGGGCCGTCAAGAAGGGAACGGGGGAACTTGAAGGAGTCTCCTATGAAGAGGTTAGTTACGAGGGTTACGGCCCCGGCGGTGTTGCTTTGCTTGTTGAGTGTCTTACGGACAATAAAAATAGGACAGTGGCCGATATTAAGCATATCCTAGACAAGCACGGCGGAAGTCTTGGAGGGCCGGGCTGTGTGGCCTGGATCTTTGAAAAGAGGGGAATGATTATCTTTGATAGGGACAAGGTTGACGCAGATAAGCTTCTGGATGTGGCCTTGGAGGCAGGGGCGGAGGATGTTAAGGAGGAGGAGACGGAGTTTGAAGTTATTATCGTCCCGTCAAAGTTTGAAGCGGTTAAAAAGGCATTTGATGACAGAGGCATGGTCTACAGCGTCGCGGAGGTAAGCATGGTCCCCCAGAATACTGTCAAACTTGAAGGCAGGAAGGCGGAACAGATGGTGAACCTGATGGAGTCTCTTGAAGAGAACGATGATGTGAACAACGTCTATGCCAATTTTGATATCCCCGACAAGGTTATGGAGGCTATAGGCTGATGCTTGTGCTGGGGGTCGATCCCGGCTCCATGATAACCGGGTATGGCCTGGTTGAGAAAAAAAACAGTCATGTGAACTATATTGACGCCGGTGTTATCAGCTCTCCGGAAAACATCCCTTTCTATGAGAGGGTACATAAGATCTTCAGATCCATGGTTGATATAATGGACCGCTATCAACCCAGGGAAATGGCTATTGAAGATGTCTTTTTTGCCAAGAATGTTAAAAGCTCTCTTAAGCTTGGCCATGCTCGGGGTGCCGCGTTGATTGCGGCGGTTGATTGCGGTGTCAAGGTCTTTGAGTACACCCCTCTTGAGATAAAAAAATCTGTGGTCGGCTATGGCAGGGCCACCAAAGAACAGATCTGTTCGATGGTACAGATTATCCTGAAACTCCCGAAAAAGTTCGGCCCTGATACCTCCGATGCCCTGGCCGCGGCAATATGTCATCTTAACTGGACAAGGTACGAATAAACAGTAATGTCCGGTTAGAATTTTGTATGATAAATTTATTGTTTAATTGTATATATGTCCCTGCAGGACATCATATCCATTTTATATACAAGATCTTAACCGGACATCGTTGACGAATAATAAGATATGATAGCGTTTCTCAAAGGTATTTTACTTAAAAAAACAACCGAGACCCTGATTATCGATAATGGGGGCATAGGGTATGAAGTAATTGCGCCCCTCTCAACCTTTTATGCCTTACCGGAAGAAGGTGAGCAGGTAAGTCTCCATATATATACCCACGTGAGAGAAGACGCATTTATCCTATTCGGTTTTAATACAGCCCTTGAAAAAAAGATCTTCCGCCTTTTGATATCAGTTTCGGGAATAGGACCTAAACTGGCCACAAATATACTTTCGGGTATAGGGCCGGATGTCCTGCTTGAGGCCATAGCAATAGGTGATCTGATTCGACTGCAATCCATTCCGGGGGTAGGGAAAAAAACAGCGGAAAGAATGGTTCTGGAATTGAAGGATAAGGCCCAGAAGGTCGGGACCGATCTTGCCCTGCCCTCATCCAAGGTCCAGATTTTCAAAGACAGGACCATCCTCGATGATGCCCTGTCCGCCCTTTTGAATTTAGGCTATTCCGCGAAAGCGGCCAAGATGGCTGTAGACAAGGCGATCTCAAATGTAAAGGAGGTCAGTCTTGAAGGAGTGATAAAGGAGGCCTTGCGATTCCTGGCTTGACGGAGTAAGAAGGTTTTTCATGGAACATATAGATGAAAAAATCATAACCTCTGAATTACTGCCCGAGGAGATTCCTGCTGAGTCGAATCTGAGGCCCGCCTGCTTTGATGAGTATATAGGTCAGGAAGAGGTAAAAAGAAACCTGGCGGTGTTTATTGAGGCTGCCAAGGGACGCTTGGACGCCCTTGACCATGTTCTATTTCATGGTCCACCCGGTTTGGGAAAGACCACTCTGGCCCATGTAATAGCCAATGAGCTGGGCGTGAATATCAATAGCACATCGGGACCGGTCATTGAAAGGCCGGGGGACCTCGCCGCCATTCTAACGAGTCTTCAGCCCAGGGACGTCCTTTTTATAGATGAGGTCCACCGGCTGAACCATGTTGTGGAGGAGATACTATATCCCGCCATGGAGGATTTCCAGCTGGATATAATCATAGGGCAGGGGCCTTCAGCCCGAACCATGAAGATTCCTCTTCCCCCTTTCACGTTGGTTGGGGCCACAACCAGGACCGGTCTCCTTACCCCTCCGCTTAGAGAACGGTTCGGAGTCATCCAGAGAGTAGATTTTTATCGACCTGAAGATCTGCAAAAAATCGTCACTCGCTCCGCGAAGATTTTGGAGATACCTATCTCGGAGGACGGGGCGTTTGAGATTGCCAGAAGGTCAAGAGGCACGCCGCGGATTGCCAACAGGATCCTTCGAAGGGTTAGGGATTTCGCCCAGGTTGAGGCGGAAGGCGTGATTACGCTGGAGGTTGCCATGCATGGCCTGCGGATGCTGGAGGTGGATGATCAGGGACTGGATAAGATGGACCGCCATATAATGCTTACCATAATAGAGAAATTTAACGGCGGTCCAATTGGTCTTGATACGCTTTCAGCCGCGGTTTCCGAGGATAAGGACACAATAGAGGATGTCTATGAGCCCTTTTTGATCCAGCGGGGATACATTAAAAGGACCCCCAGGGGGAGGGTGGCTACCAAAGCAGCCTATCTCCATTTCAGAATAAAGGTAGAGGATGAGACAGACGACGGCCAGAAGACCCTTTTTTCATCGTGAGTTTGACGACGCCTCTTATTTTGCAGCTCATCCTCCTGGCCATAACCTATCAGGCCGTAATAAGCTGCCCATAATCTCCCCTGACCTGATAGGGCTATTTCCCGATATGTTTGAGAAAGAGGTTAATCCTGAAAAGATAGAAAAGGCCGACCTGGTCGTGGGTATACCGTCTTATAATGAAGCGGACTCCATTGACTATCCTACCAGACAGGCGGCCATAGGACTTGCCAAGTATTTCCCTGATAAGCGCTCCGTGATTATTAATTGTGACAATAATTCTCCAGATAACACAAAAAAGGCCTTTCTGGATACGGCGACAGAGGTCCCTAAGATCTATATCTCCACCCCGCCGGATATAAAAGGCAAGGGCAATAACTTCAAAAACCTGTTCCGGAAAGTGGTTGAACTCCAGGCTAAGGCAATCGTAGTAGTAGACGCGGACCTAAAGAGCATTACCCCTGAATGGATCAAGTGCCTGGCAGCCCCTCTTTTTAATGGGTTTGCCTATGTGGCCCCCCTCTATGCAAGGCACAAGTATGAAGGGACCATGACAACCGGGATCGTCTATCCATTATCCCGGGTCCTGTATGGAAGGAGGGTTCGTCAGCCTATGGGGGGAGACTTCGGTTTCAGTGGTGAGCTTGGTAAGGCCTTTCTCGAGAGCGATATGTGGGATGAGGCTGTTGCAGGGTTTGGAATAGACATATGGATGACCACCCTTGCAATTAACCGGGGCGTCAAAGTCTGTCAGTCTTTCATGGGCGGGCCCAAGATTCATCGCCCGAAGGATCCTGCATCCTCACTTGCCCCCATGTTCAGACAGGTTATTGGATTGATCTTTTCCATGATGCGGAATTATGAATCACAATGGATTAATGTAAAATACAGCAAGCCTACCGCCATTTACAATTTCGGGCTTGGAGAGACGGAGATGCCTCCCAAAGTGGATGTGGATACAGATAGGCTTATCCATAATTTTCACGACGGTTTTGTGCAATATAGTGAAATATGGCAGGATGTGCTCTCCAACGATGTATTTAAGAAGCTACTTGAGATAAATGGGATGAAAAAGGAACTATTCGCTTTTCCAACGGATCTTTGGGCAAGGGTGCTGTATGACTGGGCAGTCGCTTACAGGGATGCGATGAAGGATCATGATCTTTTAGTGGACTCCATGATACCCCTATATTTTGGGAAGACCCTATCCTTTGTAAAAAAGACCGAGAAGATGACCGTTCAACAGGCAGAAGAGGCCATTGAGGATGATTGCATGATCTTTGAGAGGACAAAACCCTACCTTATCCAGAGGTGGAAGGGGAGGTGATTGATCAACTATCAATTAACATTGATCATTTATCATTTTAAAGACCTATCTTATGCCTGCTATTAATCTATCAATATTATAGCTGAGGACAACGGGCGTAAGCCCGTGGGTGAAAGCGTTCTTATAATTCCTCCCACTTTTAGGGGGAGGTCAGGTGGGGGTCTTAAAATCATTGTTCCCCATCATCATAGAATGCCACTGGCGTGAGCCCGTGGGTATCTATTGCCTCCCGATGGGGATTATGTATAAGGGGGCTTCTTCTTTCGGCAGCTTGAGGAGGCTGCTTACTTCCTCATCATGAAATGCCCCTATCATTACCGATCCCAGTTCCATGGCTGTTGCCTGAAGACAGATATTCTGGGCGGCATGCCCTATTTCAATGAGGACATATTTAATGCCCCTGTCGCCGTATTTCCTTGTGGTTCTATGATTAACCGAGGTCAACACAATATCGACAGCCCCATGTTTCACGGGACTTTGTCCCAGGGCGGCATCGGCCAACCGCGATCTTATATCTCCCTCTAAGACCATGACCAGCTCATGCCTCTCCGGCTTATACTTGTATAACCCCGCAGCCAGGTTCTTTACATCACCGACAATCACGTACAGTTCAAGTGGATAGAGAGCCCCGGCCGAGGGCGTGGTACGGCCGCCCCAATCGGATGTTATTCCCTGGGCCGCCCACATAAGCTGTGAGACCTGCTCCAGGGTAAGCGGTTCATGGGTATAGTCTCTGACAGATCGTCTCTTGATGAGGGTTTCTTCAAAGGAGATATCGCTGTCGTATCTTG
>Ga0184631_10000140_pt1 | contig 13761 bp, 10 predicted proteins | sample PLM4_90_b1_FD_133160 | JGI IMG/M metagenome (GOLD analysis project Ga0184631, IMG submission 133160) | Groundwater sediment microbial communities from an aquifer in East River, Colorado, USA - PLM4_90_b1 | ecosystem: Environmental > Terrestrial > Soil > Riparian zone | place: USA: East River... | reverse complement strand
TTTCCTCGGAAAAATTGCTCTCGGCATTTTCCAAGCTGGAAAATCTTGCCAATAAACCAATACAGAAAATTGTTGTCGTCGATGATGATGAGCTTGAGTTTGAGAAATTTAAAAAAGAATTTGCTTCCGATAATATTAGAATAGAATATATCAGGGATAGTGAATACGCATTTAGCAAGATTGCCGAGGTTCAACCCGACTTAATTATTATTGACATTATGATGCCCAAGCTTGATGGTATAACTCTTTCGTATAAGTTGAAATCGAACATTAAAACAAGACATATACCGATAATAATTAGTACTGCAAAAGATCTTACCGACGATGAAAGAGCATCTTTGAATAATATAGTTGAAAACATTGCAGTAAAATCTAAAGAACACCCGCTTGATGTTTTGAAAATTGTTAGAAATCGTATTGAGATGCAGGAAGCTGATTTATCTGATTCCTTACAGAACATGAGTAATGAGCCATCTGCTATTAATGGTAAGTATAAAAATGGAAGGAATGATTTAAACGAAAAACAAATTAATGGAGAAGTCTTAATTGTTGATGATGATCCCGATACACTCTATACTTTGGATGAAATAGTACAGGCTTGTAATTGCAATACTGTTCTTGCTAAAAGTGGAAAAGAATGTCTCGCCGCTTTAGAACAAAAAACACCCGACCTTATTCTTTTAGACATAATGATGCCTGAAATGGATGGATTCCAGACAATAAAACAGATTAAGCTTAACAAAAAATGGTCTGACATACCTGTCTTTGCTGTAACTGCCAAGGCAATGAAAGACGATAAGGATATAGTTTTAAAACAGGGATTCTCTGATTACATTCCCAAGCCGGTAAACCCCACCATAGTATCTTTTAAAATCCAGAAGCTGATTTCCCAGTTAAAGGCAAGTTAAAATGAAAAAAATTCTTGTTATTGATGACTTGCCGGAAAATGTATTCATTTTGCAGGATCGCCTTGAGAATGAAGGATACGAAGTAATCATTGCCTATGATGGTAACAGCGGAATAGAGAAAGCCTACACACATTTGCCCGATCTTATCCTTCTTGATGTGATGATGCCAGATATTACAGGCTTTGAAGTTTGTAGAATTCTGGTTAATGATGAGAAGACGAAGCATATTCCGATTATTCTGGTAACAGCAAAAGCAGGAGTTGAAGATACAAAAGAAGGGCTTGAAGCAGGTGCCTTTGATTATATTAAAAAACCATTTAACAGAGTGGAATTACTTGCACGGGTTATGTCAGCATTGAAATTGTCTGAAGCAAACAAACTTCTTTTAGACTTGGAAAAGCGAACAACCTATATCGCTACAGTTGTAACTGCAAATCATAAAATAAAACAGCCACTAACGCTTCTTAGCCTTTCGTCTGCTGCCATTAAGAGAGAGCTAAATAAAGAAGTTATTTCAAAGGAAGCAATCCTGAATCGCATTAATTATGTAGATATTGCCGTTAAAGAGATTTCAGACGTGTTGAATAAACTAAACTCTATAACGGACCCTGTTTTATCTGATTATACGAAAAACATTAAGATGATTAATGTTGACGAGGAAGAAACTAAATGAGTTTCTGTATGGTAGCCAGCATTGTTTCAAACTCGTAAGGCTTTTGAATCTGGCCGTTGATTTGATACTTTAAAAGTTCAGAATCATCCTCAACCCACATACTTCCTGAAGATAATATAATTGGAATATTCAAATTTAATTTTCTTATTTCAGCAATAGTCTCCAGCCCGGACATTCCCGGCATATTGTAATCAATTATTGCAATATCAACCTTAATTTCCTCTGTAAGAATCTTAAGAACTTCATTACCTGAAGTTACTTTTATAACTGAATAGCCATTTGTTTCAAGAAGTTCCGCAAGAAGATCTCCAAGCATTGGCTCATCATCTGCAAGTAAAATAATTTTTTCTGTTGGCTCTAACTTTATTTCTTTCGGAAGTTCAAAAGAAGGGATATAAACATCAAAAGTAGTCTCGACTCCTGGTTTACTAGATACATCAATGAAGCCGTTATGAGCTTTTATTATTCCATAGCTAACATACAAACCTAATCCGGAACCGGTGTCCTTGGACTTTGTAGAAAAATATGGATCGAATATTTTTGTTAGATTTTTTTCTTCGATACCAGTGCCATTATCTTTTACAGAAAACCTGACATAGTTCCCGATATTTAAAAGCGGAAAGTAAGTGAGGGTTTCTTTGTCTATAGTTATGTTTTTAGCAGAGATTTTTATCTCACCTTTGCCGTTGATTGCTTCATTTGCATTTACGCATAAATTAAGGAGAACCTGATAAATCTCCGTGCCGTTGCCCACCAGGTCGTAAAGTTTTTCATCTATTTCTTCTGTGAGAGAAATTGTTTTTGGAAGGGTTTGAGATATAATTTTAATAATCTCGTTCAGCAATTGGTGGGGTTTTACGAGTTCCTTTCGTTTGGGTGTTGGCTTACCGAAAGAAAGTAAACCCTTTGTTAGATCCCTGGCTCGTACTGAACAGTTCTCAATGTTATCAATCAGTTTTTGGACAGATTCATTTTGCTCTGCTCTTTTTCTTAACAAGTTAACACTTCCAAAAATGCTTGACAGAAGATTACCAAAGTCATGTGCCATTCCGCTGGAAAGTTTTCCAATTGTTTCAAGCTTTTGGGCTTGCAGAAGCCTGCTTTCAAGAGCAGAATTCAATTCCCTGGTTTTTATATTGCTTATTACAAACGATAAAAGGGTAGCGAATTGTTCGACAAGTGTAACTTCATCCAGACTGAAACTATTTTTGAGCTTTCCTACAATTAAAGTTGCAATTAGTTGATCATCAAAAAAACATGGTGATATTACCATAGTTTTACAATTGAGAGTAGATGTAATATTGTAACCGAGATTATTGATCTCGTTAAAGGCTACAAGAGAATTTTTATTCACCTCAAGCCACTTGGTAATGAATTTGAAGTCGGTGCTTACAGTTTTTTCAACCTCGAGTTTGTTTTTGATTAGCCCGTTGGGATCTAAGTATTTAAATTCAGCTCCCGCACCTCTACTTAAATAAACGATCAATCCAAAATCACCGCCGACTAATTTGAAAGATTTTAAAAGAATTTCCCCGGAAAGAGTGTCAATTGAATTTTCCTTTACCATAAGTGTCAGTATCTCTTGAAGTTCACCTCTGAAGTCAACTCCCGGAATTCGTATAGTACCATTTATTTTTTCCTCTCCGACCTTCTCTTTTCGGGCAAGAAGCTCAAGCTTATAGCCATCTGCTAATTTCGATCTTGCACTTGTAAAAATTGGAGTTATGCGAATATCCCGCATGACTTTTGGAAGGAAAATCACTTCAGGTTCATTATAAACTAATTCAGTGTCTGCCTGAACACCTGCAGAAAGTAATAGTTTCGACAAAGTTATACCTTTAAGCTTGGCAATATCTGGAAAGTGTTTTTTAAAACTTTTATTGAACCAGTTTATCTTAAGTTTATTGTCAGCAATAGCAAGAGGGATTGTTTCCCCTAAAATCAATTCCGGAGAATATTTGGCAAATATGCTCGGAGGCATTTAATGTTAGACGGGTTTTAATTCATATTTTTTTATCTTGGTATAAAGAGTCTTTGGACTTATACCAAGCTGATTGGCAGTCTGAGTTCTATCCCACCTGTTTTTATCAAGCACCTTTTTAATGTGCCATCTTTCCAGGTCTTCCATACTAAGAATTTCCTCAACTTGTTCAAAATCCGAAAACTTTTTCGTTTGCATTTGAAAAGATTGAGGAAGGTTGAGATCCTCCGGGTGTATGATATCTCCTTCAGCAAAAATTAGCGCCCGCTCAATGATATGATCAAGCTCTCTGATATTTCCGTTGAATGAATAAGCTAAAAGAATTTCTTCTGATTGTGGGGAGAGATGTTTTGGAGATCTTATGGGCGTTTTCTCTTTAATGAAATGATTAGCAAGCAGTAAAATATCTTCCTTCCTGTCTCTTAACGGAGGAATGGTCAGCGTGATAACATTCAACCTGAATAACAAATCCTTGCGGAAATTTTTATTATCTGCTTCTTCAAGAAGATTACGGTTGCTGGCTCCTATTACTCGAACGTTTGATGTTAGTGTTGTTATACCGCCAATTCTTCGATATTCGCCGTTCTCTAAAAATCTTAAAAGCTTTGGTTGAAGAGTAAGGCTCAGTTCTCCAATTTCATCCAGAAAAAGAGATCCGCCATGAGCAATTTCAACCAATCCCTGCTTTGTGTTTTTTGCATCTGTGAAGGCACCTCTTTCATGTCCAAACAGTTCGCTTTCAATAAGTTGATCGGGTAACGAAGCACAGTTGATAACAACAAAAGGTTTGTCTTTTCTTGCAGAATGCTTGTGAATGTATTCGGCTAAAAGCTCTTTTCCGGTTCCTGTTTCACCCTCAATCAGAATGTTTGAATCGGATATAGCTGCTTTAATAGCGAGATTGAGTATCCTTTTTAATTGAGAGCTGTTTCCGATGATATTCTCCGATCCTTTTTTGCTTATCTCTTTTGTTAAAATTTCAGTTTTAACAAGTAGTTCTTTATGTTCGAGCGCCCTGCTTAATGTTAAAAGTAAGTCATCAAATTCGTACGGCTTAGTTATGAAATCATAAGCTCCTGCCTTAATACAATCAATTGCTTTTCTCATCTCTCCTTGTGCAGAGAGAATTATTATTTGCAATGAGGCGTTGTAATCTTTCACGAATTTCAGAACTTCTTCTCCGGATACTTCGCGCATATTTAAGTCAAGCAAAAGAACATCATAGTTTGTTCTCTTTATTGCTTCAATTGCAAACTTTCCATCATAAACTATATCAACTTCAAGACCTTCTTCAAGTAATTGTTCCTTAAGTAGGTAACATAAAGTTTCATCGTCGTCACAGACAAGAATTTTGGAATTTTTTAGGGAAGCCATAGATACCGCCAATCGATTATATGTGTAAAATCTTTATTTTGTAAAAGAATTATCAACTTGCTATATTTGCATTCCTTTTTGTAAAGGGCGCGTAGCTCAGGGGTAGAGCATCTGCCTTTTAAGCAGAGGGTCGGTGGTTCGATCCCACCCGCGCTCACTCTATCTTCTTTCTATATAAATATTTACAAAGACCAACCACTCTAAATCTTTAGATTAGCAACATTCAAAATTAATATTTAAATGTAAAAATTACAAGCGGTCGAAATTCCACAGAAAACTTGAAATTGATGAATTTTTAATGGGTGTTGGAAGAAGTGTTTTGGCACTATTTTAGTTTTCAGGTATCAATATTTCTATTTAATACTAATATACATTTTGGGCGCAATAGTTTTCTGGACAATTATCCGAACGGCAATCACAATTCCCGTTTTATGGATATTAAAATCGCATATGGATTTTCAGCTCTGGTGGATGGTTAGTTTAGCCGCCATTTACGTGCTCATCATTCATCCCGCAATGGTTGGCTACAAATGGTTTGAAGAGCGTAATAAAAAAGTAATAGAATCAACACTCTGTTCAAGTTGTAAAAGCTTTGACCGTTCAGCAGTCCTTTGCATTAAATATGATAAGCATCCTACCGAGAATTACGTTCCTTGCGATGGAGTTGATTGGGAGCCCAATTAACTTTTTGCTTTTAAATTATTGTTAATAAAATAACAAATTCACTTAACGCTTTTAGAGAAAGATATTATAAATGAAAAATCAACTTGTGTTTTTAATGCTGTTCTTATTTTTTATTTCGGCTTGCAGCACAGAAGATTTGATCAGCGAATTTGGTGATTCTATGATTACTGCAAAATCTAAAATAGGTGAGGTTCTCAATACAGCGAAAAGCGATTTTGCACAGGATGCTAAGCTTGCTTCCATCTATGGTTTTAATGTTAATGCCAAAGGGCAGATTGATTTGCTAAAACCAACGGAAAATACGTTCGTTTATGTTGTTCAATCAGATTCAGAGGATACGAATGAGTTTTATGTCCCCGTATATAAAACTTATCCTGTTAAGTCGCCAATTAATTTTAACACCATGCTCTCTTTTGTAAAGAATGCACAGGCACAAAATATTTTGGGATCGGTATTTGGAAGGCTTTCAGAAATTAATATTGAAACATCTATTCCTTATGATGACAGCCCCGCAGTCATTGCAAAGATGCTGGCAAGGAACGAAGTTTCAACATTCAGAGCAACTAACTCAGGAAGCAAAATTGATATGTTCCTTCTCCCAAGTAAGTCAATTGACACTACAAGTATAACCAATGCGGCAGATTGGATTGTAAACTTTTATGGCGATACTTCTTCTTTAGTTCTATGGCTGCATCCCGGAACCGCTGATGGAACAATTGATGTAATTTCAAACTAAATAATACTTGCTCTGAATTTATCTAAGAAGTTAAAAGTTAGTGATTTCGATTATTCTTTAATTATCGCTATACTTCCTTCACTGGGCAGTTTAACCGTATAAGCCTTTTTAGTTTTGTTGCTCAGGTAATTATCACGAAGCCAGGGATTGTACATCTTCAGGATGAAATAATTTACACCTAAACTTTTTGCGTAATCTGCAAAATCAGCAACTGAGCTATCAAGCGTTACTTCATAATACTCAAGTGGTTTATGTTTTTGTTCAGCTTTAATATCGAACCCATAACTCTCAGGATTTTGAAGTATGTATTTGAGGGAAACAATTCTCGCAACGAATCTTGAAGTCTCTGAGTTCAGGACGAGGTTAAAATAGTTTTTTGATTTCTGTCGTTCTTGTTGCAGACTTATCCCGTCTTGTCCCATATTGTAGGAAGCAGCAGCAACAATCCAGCTTGCAAACATATCATATGAATCCTTTAAGTAACTACAGGCAGCTTCAGTTGACATTTCAACATCGTATCTTTCATCAATCTGGGAATTTATTTCAAGTCCATACTTTTCGCCAGCTGGTTTCATAAACTGCCAGAAGCCTGTTGCACCGGCAGGAGAAATTACATTCTCCAGATTACTTTCTGCAATACATAGATATTTAAAATCATCAGGTATATTATTCTTTTTCAAAATTGGCTCAATTACCGGGAACCACCTGTTTGCTCTTTTAATTGCCAGGATTGTGGACGAATGCCAGTATGTGTTAGAAAGAAATTCCCGTTCCATTCTCTCATATACTTCAAAGTTTTCTGTTGGAATTTTTTCACCGGCAAATTCAAGGTAATTAGGTATTTCAGGTGAGATTATTTTATATCCCTGTGGAAAATCTTCATCAGGATTACTGTTAGCATTGGTGGTATTATCAGCAAAAAATAAAGTTATGGAGAAAAAGACTAAACCTATTGTAACAAGTATACCCAGAAAGAAATAATAGAAATTTGATTTGTTATTTTTCATAAAGATTTCCATTTTGTTTTAGTATTTTTTTCGTGATTTTGAGTTGCGAGTATATCAATTTTTACTCTAAAAGGAAAAACCATTCGATATAATTTACAAAATAGAATATGAATGAAGATTATAATCAAGAAATAAAATCGAACAAGCTGTACAATCCACAAATGCACTCAGCTGAGCACATTCTGAACCAGACAATGATAAGAATGTTTAACTGCGGAAGGTCATTCATTAATCACATTGAGAAGAATAAATCTAAATGTGATTACCATTTTGGTCGAAATCTGACACAAGAAGAGATTGAGCGCATTAATAATAAAGTTAACGAGGTAATTCAGCAGGATTTGATTGTTAAGGAAGAGTTCTATCCTGAAGATGAAGCAAAAGAGAAGTTTAACCTTTCAAAACTACCTGAAGATGCTGGTGAAAAAGTCAGAATTATAAAAATTGGTGAATACGATACCTGCCCTTGCAGTGGTTTACATGTTACTCATACTAAAGAAATAGGAAGCTTTAAAATATTCTCGACAGACTTTAATAATGGTGTGCTTCGAATTAGATTTAAATTAATAAATGAATAAAACCTCATTGAAAAATTATATTTTTACTTAACAAATAATAACTCACATTAAACAGAAAGGAAAAAAATGCAAACTTTGAAATCCGCTCTTCTAATTATGGTTCTCTTTTTAAGTTTTAATTCAATAATTTATTCACAGGGAAACCCAATTCAACTTTCTCTTTTTAATCCCATCCAGATTGTTCCTGAAGGTGAATCTGTTAACGGTATAAGATTGAATCTCATTTATACAAAGAATGCTAGCGTAACAGGATTTGATATGGGTTTGGTAAATCAAACTACCGGCAAACAGCTTGGAGTGCAATGGGGCGGTGTTAATTTAACTGACGGAGGTTTTACCGGTTGGCAGTCGGGCGCCGTAAATATTTCTAAGGGAAGTTCAGTTGGTTTGCAGACAGCATGGGTTAATTATCACGGAGGTCATTTTAACGGGCTACAATTTTCAATCGTTAATTATGCCGCAACCCTGGAAGGTCTTCAGCTGGGCCTAATAAATATTATCGGTGAAGGAGGATTTCTTCCTGTATTTCCGATTTTTAATTTTGATTTTGATTAAAACAATTAGCCGAATTATATCAATGAAATATTTAGCTCCTCATTTTCTCTTATTAATTCTTTTATCGGCTTTTATTTTCTTACAATGTGGAAATAAAATCGATGTGGTTGAAACAACTTCACCTGATGGAAAAATAAAGGTCAATTTCTTTTTATCCAAAGATGGAACAGCAGGATATTTAATTAATTATTTGGATAAGAAAGTAATTGATACATCTTTTTTTGGTTTTAATTTTCAGGACGAGCTTCCATTCAAAGAGAATTTGGAAATCATCAATTCTTATACTTCCTCTTTTGATGAAACCTGGGAAACAGTCTGGGGTGAACAGCGATTTATTAGAAATAATTATAATGAGCTCAAAATTGAACTTAAAGAAAAAGATAATTTGGGTAGAAGATGTTTTGTTGTGTTCAGAGTGTTTGATGATGGAGTTGGTTTCAGGTTTGAGTTCCCGCATCAGCCAAATCTTAATCATGTCATAATTCTTGATGAGAACACTCAGTTCAAATTAACCGGTGATCACACTTGCTGGTGGATTCCCGGTGATTGGGATATCTATGAACATCTGTTCAACACAACAAAATTTTCAGAGATTGATGCTCTTTCAAAGAGGGGTCACGAAAGCCTGGCTCAGACATACATTCCGGAAAATGCTGTCAGCACTCCCGTTACAATGAAAACTGATGATGGAATATACATCAGCATTCTTGAAGCAAATCTTACAAATTATTCTGAAATGACTTTGAGGGTTGATAAAAAAAATTTCCTTTTTCAAAGCGAGCTTGTTGGAAATGATTCGGGGATAAAAGTAAAATCAAAAGCTCCCTTTGTAACTCCGTGGAGATTGATTTTGATTGGTGATGAAGCTGGTGATCTCGTAAGCTCAAGAACAATTTTAAATCTGAACGAACCGAATGTTGTTGAAGATGTTTCCTGGATTAAACCAACTAAGTATATGGGGATCTGGTGGGAAATGCACATTGGAAAAAGTACCTGGGATATGAAGAGTGGAAGACACGGTGCAACAACCAAAAATGCAAAACGATATATTGACTTTGCTTCAAAAAATGGAATCGGTGCTGTTTTAATTGAAGGTTGGAACACTGGCTGGGAAAACTGGTTTGGCACACATGACCGCGAAGGTATTTTTGATTTCGTTACTCCTTATCCTGATTATGATTTAAAGGAAGTTGTTCGATATGCAAAAGAAAAAAAAGTACAGATCATTATGCATCACGAAACTTCTGCTGCTATTTTAACTTACGAAAAGCAGATGGATATTGCGTTTGCTCTCTGTAGAAGTTTTGGAATTCACGCCGTTAAAACTGGTTACGTTGGACAAATTCTTCCCGATGGAGAATATCACTTCGGGCAGTGGATGATAAATCATTTTTCTACAGTGATGAAGAAGGCTTCTGAGTATCAGATTATGATTAATGTTCACGAAGGAATTAAACAAACGGGTTTGAGAAGAACTTATCCGAATATGATGAGTGCCGAAGGCCTTCGTGGACAGGAATTCAATGCCTGGTCTCCGGATGGAGGAAATCCTCCCGAACATTTAACCATCGTTCCGTTTACAAGAATGCTTGCTGGACCGATTGATTATACGCCGGGTATTTTCGACATTAAGTTTGATAAGTACAAAGATAAAAACCAGGTTAACACAACACTTGCACATCAGCTAGCACTTTATGTTGTTATTTACAGTCCGTTCCAGATGGCAGCAGATCTTCCTGAAAATTACGAAGGAAATACTGCCTTCCAATTTATCAGGGATGTTGGTGTTGATTGGGATACATCTGTTGTATTGAATGGCGAAATTGGTGAATTCATTACAATTGCAAGAAAAGAAAGAGGCACTGACAAGTGGTTTCTTGGTGGCATCACTGATGAAAATGCGAGATCGATAAAAGTTTATTTAAACTTTTTAGATGAAGGGAAAGAATATACCGCAACAATTTATAGTGATGCAGAAGATTCTCATTGGGATAAAAATCCCACAGCATATAAAATAGAAAGTAAGTTGGTTAACAATTCTGATAATTTAATTTTAAAGCTTGCACCCGGCGGTGGAACAGCAATTAGCTTTATATCGAAAAGAGAGTAGCATGCAGATTCCGGACTCGTCTACTTCTAGTAGACTCGCCGGAATGACAGTAAACATTAAAGTAAAGGCAGGGGTCATTCCTGCGAGCGAAGCGAGTCAGGAATCTGAGAAAGCAAACTATGAATGACAAATTATTCGCAGTTTATATTATGGCAAATGAGAGACCGACTCTTTATGCCGGTGTTACAAATAATCTTCCAAGAAGAGTTTACGAACATAAAAACAACCCGATTATTAATTCTTTTACTTCAAGATATAACTTGAACAAACTAGTGTATTATGAATTATTTAGTGAACCGCGTTTAGCAATCATTCGTGAAAAGCAAATTAAGAATATGAGCAGAAAAGAAAAGTTGGAGCTAATCAGGAAGTTCAATCCGACTTTCAGGGATTTGTACAATGATTTGATTGGTCAGACTCCAGACAAGCCGGAGTGACAATAAACTCTAAAGTTAGTAAAAGTGTGAGAGTCATTTCTGCGAGCGTAGCGAGTCAGGAATCTGAATCATCGTTCGATTCTGGACTCATTCATCTTCGATGAACTCGCCAGGATGACAGCAACTATTTATGAAAATTAGAAATTCAAGGAGTTCATATGCTTGAATACTTAGATTGGATACTCATTGCAGCATACTTCATAATAGTTTTTCTTGTTGCTTTCTGGTCATTATTCAGCGAGACTCAAAAGAGGAGTTTAATATTTAAGTAACGACCGCATTGTGTAATTAAGATCTAAGTAGGGACACGATTAGTTGTGTCCCTACAACAGGAAAAAATTATCGTCCCATCTTTTTTAATATCTCTTCCATTTGATCCATTACTTTGTTCATCTTTTTCATTGTAAGTGCAACCGGCTCAGGTGACATCGGATCAATTCCCGTATCTTGTATTAATTCTGTAGGATACTTCGAACCGCCGCCTTTCAGGATATTATAATAAGCATCAACTGCGGGCTGACCTTGTTCAGTCATTTTTTCAACAAGTGCTGTCCCGTAAATTATAGAAGTTGAATACTGGAAGACATAAAAATTATATCCTAAAAAATGAGGGATATATGTCCATTCATATTGAATATAATCATCAACGACACAGTGGCCCATATCGTTACCATAATATCTTTTAACGATATCAAAATAAATGGCGTTCATATCTTCCCCTGTGATTGGTTCACCTGCTTCAACTTTTTTGTGAATCTCCCATTCAAACTCAGCAAATGATGTTTGACGGAAAATTGTTGTTCTCAGGAGTTCAAGATAGCTGCCGAGTAAATAAAGTTTTTCTTCATCCGACTTTGAATTTTTTACCATATAATTATTAAGTAGAGTCTCATTTACCGTTGAAGCAATCTCTGCAACAAATGTTGCATAATCTGCTTTTGAGAAAGGCTGAGTCTTATTCGAAAAATAACTGTGCATTGTATGCCCGAGTTCGTGACCTAGCGTAGAAACAGATTCATAGTCGTCCGTCCAATTCATCAGAATGTAAGGATGAACATCATAAGCCCCACCTGTTGAATATGCACCGCTTCTTTTTCCTACTGTAGGAATATAGTCTATCCATCTTTCATCGTAAGACTTTTGGAGTACAGAAACATACTCCTCACCTAATGGTTTTAGAGCATCAAGAATAACTTTTTGTCCCTGATCTATCGTAAAACTCATATCAATTTTTTGGACGATTGGAACGTAAAGATCATAATAATGAAGTTCATCAACACCAAGCATTCTTTTCTTTAAATCGAGCGCACGGTGAAGAGTTGGTAAGTTTTTATTTACCTGTTCGATTAAAGTCGTATATACAGAAACAGGAAGGTTGTCCGAGTTCAAAGCTGCTTCTAATGACGATTCATATTTTCTATCCTTTGCGTAAACCCAATCCTTTTTTACTTTACCACCGAAGTTTGCACCAAGAGTATTTTTGAACTTACCATAACCGTTAAAGAATGCATCAAAAACTTTTGCACGGTCTTCGCGGTTTTCAAGTGTGCGGTATCTTGTATATGAAGCGGGAGTTAATTCTATCTCTTCGCCTGTTGATAATGTAACTTTTGGGAAAGGTTTTTCAGCATTTGTGAAAATATCATAAACATCTCCCTGAACATCTGAGATCAGCCCAAAGCTGGCAAGAATTGTTTCTTCAGCTTCAGTTAAAGTATGTGCTCTTAGACGTTGAATATTATCTATATACATATCAAACTCTTTTGCAAGCTCGGGTTTTTCCTTGAAGAAGTTATCTATTTTTTCTTTTGGGATCTGAAGAATTTCAGGTTCAACATAAGAAGTAACTTCTCCGAACTTCGTTCCAAGAGCACCCATCTGCTGCATCATTGCCTGGTTTTCAGAAATATTCAGATTTTCATTGCTTAAATTGCTTGCATAGGTCCACGCTTTTGATAAAGTTTTTATCAATTCGTTTCCGGTTTTAAGTGCGTTATAAAGAGAAGCAGAACTGCTGCTAAGCGTTCCTTTAAAGCCGGCAAGCTTTTCAACTTTTGTTTTTAGCATATCAACATCTGCCTGCCAGGCTTCAATAGATGGATATATTTCTGAAAGGTTCCATCTATAATTATCGGGAACATCTTTCCGTTCCGGCGATTGTGGAAATAACAAAGTGGTTATTGAAAAAACCAGAATTAAGAAAAGAAATATATTTTTCTTGAGATCCATTATTACACCTTTTAAATGTTGGTTGGTTAATTTAACGAGCAAATTTAAGGATAATCAGATTGAATTACTTTAATTATTTGATGAGTGGGGGTAAATAATCCTATCCTTCCATCAATGCCCGATGCCACCTGCTGACTGATTGGAGGGTCTGTCAATGGGCGGATTAGGTGAGGCTAATTTCTTATATTTCCAGCCACAATAAATCATATTTATCATTCCAAATAATCAAAATTAACGGTCGTCAGATTCTGACGGACACAAAGAGGTGAATCAAATGAAATATTTATCAATTATCGTTTTAATCTTTTCATTTTTCCTTATTGGATGTGAAAAGAAAACCGAAAATAAAGAAGCAGAGGAAGTAACAATGCTCAAAGAAAAAATAGCAAGGTTTGTTCCCACGGAACTCAAATACGACTCAAGCACTCTTGATGAAAGAGAAAAAATTGTGGTGGAGAAACTTTACCTTGCATCCAAAATAATGGATGA
>Ga0184631_10000139_pt1 | contig 13801 bp, 12 predicted proteins | sample PLM4_90_b1_FD_133160 | JGI IMG/M metagenome (GOLD analysis project Ga0184631, IMG submission 133160) | Groundwater sediment microbial communities from an aquifer in East River, Colorado, USA - PLM4_90_b1 | ecosystem: Environmental > Terrestrial > Soil > Riparian zone | place: USA: East River... | reverse complement strand
CAAAATACCACGCTCCAGCATTCATCCACCGCGAAAAAGTGTGCACAGGACACGGACCCAAAGTGAAGTTCGTCGTGGACCCAATTGACGGTACCACAGCAGCATCCAAAGGCAGAAAAGACGCAATTTCAGCTCTGGCTTGTGCGCCCGCAGGCTGCCTCCAAGTCCTTCCAGATGATGGGTACTACTTTAAAGTTGCCACTTCCTAAAAAAGTTTGGTTCTCTTTTGTCTCCTTATTCTCAGCCAATATCAGCACTGGAAGAAAAGGGAAATATGGGTGAAATCTCCAGAGCGCATAGGTTCAAATCCCAGCGGGCCCGTTCCACTTCTTTCCAAATGTTATAACTTTGGTGTTAGAAATCTATGCCAAAATATACTGCGCTAAGTAAAGCTAAGCCTTATTTATTTCAGCCGTACTTATTGTTAGCCTATGAAAATTGGTATCCTTACAGGTGGAGGAGACGCGCCTGGAACCAACGCTGTAATCAGAGCTATAGTTAGAAAAGCAATTCAAAACTACGGATATGAAACATTAGGCATTAAAGATGGCTGGCTAGGATTGATCCAAGGTGAATTCACCTCCTTAGACATTAAGACCCTACCAGGCTTGCTCTCTAAGGGCGGAACAATACTTGGCACATCAAGAACCAATCCGTTCAAGAGTGCAGATGGACCAAACCGTATTCTGAAGAATGTTTCCGAACACGGCATTGAAGCGGTCATTGCAATAGGTGGAGATGACACGCTTGGCGTAGCCTACAAACTATATGAAATGGGGCTTCCAGTTGTCGGCGTCCCCAAAACAATCGACAACGACCTGTTTGGCACTGACTACACCTTTGGTTTCCAAACGGCAGTTTCAATTGCTTGTGAAGCACTTGACAGACTCCGTACAACGGCAGAATCGCATCACAGAGTCCTAATTCTTGAAGTTATGGGAAGAAACGCCGGTTGGATCGCCTTGGAGGCAGGGATTGCTGGAGGGGCAAACGCCATTCTGATTCCTGAGAAGCCCTTCGACATAGAAGAAGTCTGCGAATTCATCAGGAAAAGGCACAAACGCGGCAGGAACTTCAGCTTAATTGTCGCCGCTGAAGGCGCCAAACCAAGAGGAAGCGGAGATATCGTTTATACTAGTGGGATAGATGAGTTTGGGCACGCAAGGCTTGGTGGCATAGGTGAATACATAGGAAAAGAAATAGAGAAGAGATTCGAAAACATCGACACTAGAACAGTGGTTCTGGGTCATCTTCAACGCGGCGGGCCTCCCATCGCGTTTGATAGAGTTCTGGCCACACGTTTTGGAATCGCTGCGATTGACTTGGTACACGAGGGCAGATTTGGCGTGATGGTTGGCCTTCAGGGAAACGCTATGGTGCCAGTGCCCTTGAAAGATATTATTGGTAAGGTTAAAATAGTTGATTTGAAGCTCTACGATATTGCAGCTACATTCTTCGGATAAACGAGACCAGCGCCTGAGTCGGCGGCGTTACAGGCAATCCCGGATTTTACTCTTCTATTTTTAGATAAGCTTAAATTGAGTTTCAAGCAATTGGGAATTACCTCTAGGGGGATAAACGTGAACAGAGAAGACGCCGTGGACGTAATAAGGAAAATTATGGTTTCTTGCGGTTCATTCGATACTACCCAAGCTGTTCTCATCCAGGATAAAAAAACCAGAAGCTGGGTTCTTGACATTACTTGGATTCCTCTGCCTGAAGAAGACGGAAACTTGGACAAAATCCTTGATACGTACAGCTTAGAAGCGGTCAAAGCAAATGGGCGAACACTTATCCGTTCACTCCAAAATCCTAACTCGCTTCTGTGACTTCAAAAAGAACCAGCAGGTCCCAAAGTTTTAATGTATGTTTAGTCTGTTTTGTGTGTGTTCTTTTAGGTGCTGGTGCAGGTCCAGAAGCAACCATCGCGGCGACAGCCGTGAAATGCCTAGGCGGAACCATGCTGGTCAAGGTGTGGCAAGGCAATGATGATCCAAAACGCTTGGATAGGCTAAAGTTGGCTGGTGTCGACGCTTACAAAACCTATTGCGAGGAAGAATTGGCAAAGGGTAAGGAACTGGTTTTTGCCGCTTCAGGTGTCACCAAAGGCGAACTCTTAGATGGCGTACGCTTGATTCCAGAAGGCGCTGTTGTGGATTCAATTTGCATGCGAATGCCAAGCGGAACCGTGGAAAGGTCAGAGACTACCTTGCGGTTTTAGGTGCATCCAGTGTATAAGCAGTTCTTGCCGTAGAAGCAATCGTTGGACAAGTTGAGCAGAAATTCTCTGTTAAGCGATGAAGAGTTATTTGAGAAGTAAGAGTGTAGCAACTCTTTATCTAATGTAGGGCGGTGTGTTTGTCTTCTGCTGTTCGTGGTTATTGCCCCAAATAAGGAGCCATCTGTTTGCATCATTGGTTATGGTGTCTCTGCACATTGTGATGTGAGGGAAGTCTGCATCCTTTGCGTCTTTGTAAGTGTTCATCAGGTCTTGCAGAAGTTCCTCTGTCCAATTGCAGATTATGGCGGCTTCATTTCCTTCTTGGTTTTTTGCTGTCAAACGTAGGAAGTAGGCACCTATCGGAATTTCTTTGACTGGGCATGTGCCGTCCGTTTTCTGCATTATCTCAATGGTGTGCACCTTAAAAGTGCCGTATTTCTCTTTGATTAGTAAATGGAAACCTTTTCCAACGAAGTTCTGCATGAACTGCTTCATTAGGTCGAGTTTACTCGTTTTTGTCTCCCCCTTTGAAAGTTTGGTGTATGTTGTATTTAAGGTATATTACGAAACCGTATAGCTGTGGTGAACTGTATTTTTGTACTACGCCTGAGTAACAGCTGTATTGTTGTACTACGTTTGAGCCAGCAACAGTATTCATGTACTACGCCTGAATCAGCAACTGTATTGTTGTGCTACGCTTGAACAGAACTGTATTCATGTACTACATTAGTATATCTTAAGTCTTGAGTCATAATATTTATTAATACGCACTATGCACTAAAACAGCATGGACGTGGATAATCAAATGCAAACTGAACAAATACCCCCAACTAATCAATATGAAGAACCTCCCTACACGGAAACCCAAGAGGAAAAAATCGCGAAATTCGCAAGAATGGCAGCACCCACAGTAGTGGCAGTAGGACTCGGCGGAGCAGGTTGCAACGTCATAACATGGGTCAAAGAAAAAGGAATGACAGGCGGCAAATTAGTCGCAGTTAACACCGACGCAACACACCTCCAGATTTCCAAAGCAGACAAGAGAATACTCATAGGAGAAAGAATCACCCGAGGTCTAGGTAGCGGAGGCTACCCGGATGTGGGTGAAAGAGCACTGTTAGAGACCTCGAATGAAGTCATCTATGAACTGGCCAGAGCCAACATAGTATTCATGGTAGCTGGCTTAGGAGGAGGCACAGGAACCGGCGCGATCGTAGGTTTGGCAGACACGTTGCGGAAGAAATTTGCGGGTTCACCGATGGCACCATTAATAGTTGGTGTAGTCACCCTTCCATTCGAAGTTGAAACCGCCAGAATGGCAGCTGCAAAGAAGGGATTAAATCGGTTAAAGGCAGTATGCGACACCGTCGTAGTAATTGACAATAACCGACTAGTCAAAGTAGCTGGCAATTTGCCCTTCCGAGAAGCTTTAGGCGTAGCTAACACCACCGTCGGAAAATTCATAAAAGGAATAACTGAAACAATAACCACTGCAAGCCTAATAAACATGGACTACGCGGATTTGAAAGCTATAATGACAGGAGCAGGATTAGCCTCAATAGGCATCGGAGAAGGCACTGGAGAGACCAGAGTTGAGCAAGCAGTAGAAAAAGCATTAAACGGACGCCTTCTAGACATTGAAGACGTAACGAAAGCTCAGGGTCTACTCATACATGTCTCTGGTGGAGAAGACCTGACACTTAGCGAAGTCAACCGCGCCGCTGAAATAATGAAAAAATCACTGCCTCCGAAGGTAAAAGTCATTTGGGGCGCAAGAGTCGACCAGGGCCTCCAAGGGGCTGTTTCAGTGATGGCTGTTGTAACAGGCGTTGAAAGTGCATTCTTACGGAAAAACGAAAAACATTTAGGCCCTGTAAAACTCTGGTAACATTTTCTCCCTTTTTTCTTTTACGCCAAAAATGCGCAGAGAGCACTTCCCAAGATGGCTGATTTCAAATCTGGACGTTAGATGCGTAACGCTTATATGTCGCTTGTGATGTTTTTAGCGATATCGCTGGTGACATTGTGGTCGAGAGGTTGACAAACCAAACTAGTGGCGTTCCGAGAGGGCTCCTTCGTTTTCTAGTGCTCACCATGCTAGCAAAGAAGCCTCTGTCAGGCGTAGAAATTGTCGAAACAATTGAGAAAGAAACAGGTGGCCGGTGGATACCAAGCTCAGGTTCAGTCTATCCGCTTTTGGCTTGGCTGCATGACAAAGGTTTCACCAACGAGATACCCAGCGAAGAAATGGGAATAAAGCGATACGCGCTTACAGCTAAAGGAAAAGCGTTTTTTGAAAAACAAATAACCTTAGGACGAAAAATGTTGAATAAACTGGAATTTCTTGTACCCCTACTTATTGGAAAGTTCCAGTTTGATCTTAACGACGAAGAAATTCTTGCAGGAACAATAGAACCTGCACAAAGAGTTGTCAAGACTCTTCTAGACCTTCGAGAAGAACAAAATTATCGAATAACTGCGCAGGTTTCAAAGGGCATCGAGAAAATTCTGAACAAATGTGCTGATGAACTCGAAGAAATAGTGCGAAGAATCCGTGAAAAAAAATAGTCCGCAATTAGACAGTACTGACAACAAATTGTAAAGGATGTGTATGTTATGGGCATAAAATCTAGTTTCATGATAGCAGCAAGGTCCTTGCTGAGACGAAAAACAAAAAATCTCAGCGCGATCCTAGCCGTAACCCTTGGAGTCACGTTGCTTGTCGGCATTCAAATTACGACTGACACGCTGGAAAACGCGTTTCTCACAAGCCTACTTCAGCGTCAGGGCGAAGTTGACTTCAGCGTATCTAACGCCACTACTAGCGGCTATCTGAGCGCTGCTGATGCAGAAAACATCAGTGCTTTAGTTCCAGATGCAGTGGGAATAATGCCTGAGCTGTCAATGGAGGCGCCCGTGATGTTGGGTTCCCAGTTTGATGACTCAGTTGAGCTGGCTGGGATTTCCACCGATTTTCCAGAGGCGTTCGGTTCTTTTTATGATTGGAAAACTGGGAATAAACTGGATCTTAGTTCCCTTCTATTGAGCAATAGCAGTATCCTTTTGTCAAGTGATCAAGCTGACAAATTAGGGCTGGATGAAGTAACATCTTTGCCATTAAATTTAACCACCGAGTTTACTAACCTCACAGCAACAGTTGCGATGCCACCACTGGTTCCATTATCTGGTTGGATAGTGAACTCGAATTTCACTACTACTGAGTATGTCCTAAACAGTTCTTCGCTTAATCTATCTCTTGAACTCGAGCAAGTTGCTTTCCCCAGCATTATGCCTAGCGTAGTTACCCTTTACACAGTGAATTGTTCTAGACTTAGTTTGTCAGACTATGAGTACATCAATGTGACGGCTACGGGCACAAACAACACCAGAGTTTTGCTAGGTTTCTCCATGGATGATGGAAACAATTTTAATGTGACGAATTTTGCAGATATTGATACGCTAAATACTGTGTCATTTGATTTAGCACCATATGCTGGAAGAACCCTAAGAGGCGACGCATATCTTGTAATCATGAGTTCTGATGGGATGCCCGCAGCCATCGAGATATCCGAAATCGCCTTTGAAACCTCAAGACCTGTTATCGCCTATACATCTGAAACCGCAAGAGGAGAGTTGCAAGTAATTGGAATCTTTGATTCTAAACGTCCCGGGATAGGATCGCAGTATCCGGGAATCGTATTCAAGTTGGAACACCTTCAACAGTGGATGAGTCTGCAAGACCGCCAAAAAGAAACAGACATAGTTAAAGCTTATTTGGTAGCCCTTAAAACAGACCATTTCACTTCAGAAATAAGCGAAGACTACCTCCAAGAGCAGGTAGACCTAGTAAAGGCGGCTATTCCTGAAAAAGTAGACTCAGTCACAGGAAACACGCGGAAAATATACAGCGTCAACTCTGCCCGGTTGACCTTTTTCAGCATCGCAGAAATAATCATGACGCTGTTGTCCACCATGTTAACAGCGTTAGGGCTTCTAATCATGATCACTGGCCTCTTGCTCATCACGAACGTTCAGCTCATGAACGTAGAGGACCGAGAGTTCCAAACAGGTGTTCTGCGGGCTGTTGGGGAGAACCGTAGAGGCATCACTCTATCCCTGCTCATAGAGAACGTGTTCCAAGGAATACTAGGCGGCATACTCGGCTTATTCGGAGGCTTAGCGTTTGGTCAATTGGTTGCGTCTTACCTTGTAAGCTTGTTTGGCACAGGGCAGTTTAGTGTCCAGCCAGTTGTTTCGCAGCAAGTTGTGGTTTTGTCAGTGCTAATCGGAGTAGCGCTGGGCATCATAACAGGCATATTGCCTGCTTTGAGAGCTTCCAGAGTTAACATTGTAGAGGCGCTGCGGGGAATCAAAGTTTCATTTGAAGAAAAATCTGGTCGCAACTTGGCGCTATTAGGCATATTAGCTATCGCAGCTGGCTGTTCAGTTCTCCTAATTAACGGCGTCTTTGACGAAAGCTACCAAGCCATCTGGGTTGCCGAAGGCTGGAATACATTAGAAGAATGGCGGAACATTCTGATCGGCGCAGGCTTGCTGTTTTCTGGCGTAGGTATGGTGCTTTCACGGTTCATCAGTCGCGTGAAGGCATTAAACTTCATCGCCATTACCATCTGGGGTACACCCGTCTTCCTATTCGTTGTAGCTATGGGCGAGTGGATACCAGACATTACTGGTTTGGCACCAGACATTCTGATAATAGGCGTAATGGAAATAATCGTTGGTTCCGTTCTGTTAGTTTCAGTGAATCTTCCCCCCTTTATGAAAGCTTTGCGGACTTTTCTTGTCAAAATCCGGGGCGTAAAAGGCGTAGGACAAATAGCTCCGGCACTGATTTCATCTCATAAAACACGTTCCACACTGACTTTCGCGATCTTCGCTGTGATATTGACGTTGAATGTGACTGTTGCTACGCTGGTGCCTACAAACTTAAGCTCCATCATCGAAACCGAGCGCGACTCCAGAGGAGTAGACCTCATCGTAGCCCTAAACAAGCCAGAAGCAAACATCGCTAACATTTCATACGTGGAAGAACTGTACAAACTCGACAGCCACATAACCGACGTAATCGGCTTCAAAACATACCGTTCACTTACAGATTACCAGCGGTTTGTAACCTTAAACGACCCGTATTCGTCAGATTTCAACGCGCAAACAGACATGTTACCGTTAGGATACGGCGAACTTGCCAGTGAACAAATCCGCGGAAACGCGTCTAGCGCTGAATGGCGCTACGACTTCTACCTAAGCAGCTTCCCAGATGGCGTAACAATAATACTACCCGCCGCTGACGTAACAGATGAACAGCTAACTGAAATGTCCCAGAAAGCGTGGGGCCTGTTCTTTGACCCCTCATACAAAATGGCAGCCTACAACGTTTCATTGTCGGAACTCATGTCAGACGACCGTGACCTAAGCGACATAGACGTCACTTCCTTTAGCGGATACACAGGCAATGAATTGGAAGGCGTTGATGTATTACGAGACGAAAACGGCAGCATTATCCAAAACCCCGTAGTGTTCACAGACTCGTTCATTCTCCCCTTAGGGCTGCAAGTGTGGATACCAATGAACACTTCTGAATCTGGACTGCCAGTGTATCAAGCATTCACCATCGCAGGAAGATTAGACTCTCAAAGAGCCGGAGGCTTCCCATTATCATCCTTCAACCTCCTAGGCGGAGGCGACTTCAACTTCATGGACGCTTTAGGAAAACTGTACCTGCCTGAACATTGGGCAAACCAAACCAGTTTCTTGGCAGAAGCAGACGGAGAAACATCCTTGTCAAGGACCCCAAACCAATATAACCAGTTCCTCATCAAAACCACCTACGACATGGATGACCCGCAAATCGAAACAATCGCACAAACAATCGAGGATTTCACTAACGCAAACGATGAAGGCTACCGAAGCCTAGCTGAAGACAACTTTTACGTGGCAAGCGCCACAGTGCTCTACTCAAAAGTCGAGCAGTCACTAGAGATGATTCAACGCGTGGTCTCATTCCTGCAGATATACGTCACATTCGGGCTCGTCATAGGCACAGTAGGCATGGCAGTAATCTCGATCCGCAACGTCTCGGAGAGAAAACGGGAAATCGGCATGATGAGGGCAATAGGCTTCCCAAGATCCCAAGTTATGCTTTCAGTGCTGCTGGAACTGGTGGTATTAGGCATAATCGGCTTAGCTATCGGAGTCGTCAACGGCGTGCTAATCAGCGTTGGCTTTGCGAACATGCAAGGTTCCACGCTGGTAATTCCCTGGAATGACCTCGGCGTATACTTAGGCATAATCACGTTGATTGCCATCGCTGCAGGAGCCATTCCAGGATGGTTTGCATCAAGAATTCCACCAGCAGAAGCTTTGAGGTATGTAGGATAAGAGGGAAAAAACAATGACAGTTACAAAAGATAAAGAACCAATTCTGGTAATCTCTGGATTACATAAGCGCTACTGTGAAGGAAAGTCGAATGAGGTTCACGCCATCCGAGGAGTAGACCTCACAGTCCACAAAGGAGACATGATGGCGATAATGGGGCCTTCGGGATGTGGGAAAACAACTCTCTTAAACATGATAGGTCATCTGGACCGTCGCTCGGAAGGGAAAATTGTTATCGACAACATTGACACCGCTACGCTTTCCGACGGCAAAATGACCGCGTTCCGCAGGGACAAAATCGGCTTCATATTCCAGCTGTTCAATCTCTTCCCATTCTTATCCGCTGCAGAAAACGTGGAAACTCCACTGTTACTAAAAGGAATGAACGCAGGAGTAGCCCGCGAACAAGCGAAAATGCTTCTAAGAGAATTAGGCATAGGCGACAGACTGTATCATCTGCCTTCTGAACTTTCAGGAGGTCAACAACAACGAGTTGCTGTTGCTCGCGCCCTCATCACAGAACCAGCGATTATTCTCGGCGACGAACCTACAGGCGACTTGGATTCTACAACAAGCGCTGACGTCATGAACCTGTTCCGCCGAATCAACAAACTTAACCAGCAAACCCTTGTGTTGGTCACCCACAATCGATGGATTGCCGAGAAATGCGACTACATCATCCACATGACTGACGGAAAAATTTCCAGTGTTGAACAGGGACCATTCATAACAAAGGAGGCATCTCAATGAAAGTTTACGCGGCTGGATTAATAGACAAATCATTGCGGTCAACTAATGCGAAATTACAAAAGAAACTGGTTTCTGATTGCCGCGGGATTCTGCATGTGCCCAGCAAAGCAATGTCCAGCCAAGAACTAAATTCGTTCATCGTTTTATCTGGAGAAAGAAACGGTGCTGTAAACCAGAAAGCTGTTGAAGAAATAGAAAAAGGCAGTCTGTACAACCGTTGTAGAAAATACTACGCAGATAACAAATCCAGACTGCAGAAACAGCTTAAAAACGATCAGGAACTGCGGGAAACATCAAACATTGTTAAAGACTTCGTTAAAGAAGTTGATCCGAACCTCGTAAAACATTTCGACTCGCAACTAAAGAAGATAATTAAAGAGTTACCGAGAAGCTACCGCGAAATCCAGCTGAAAAGCTACGTGGCTCTATGGGATTTCGTGGAGACCCAGCAATACCGCTTTTTCCTTTCAGGATTTGGTTCGACTGCATTCACAGGTTCAACCGCCGAAAATCAGTTGAATGCAGCAGAATTGATTGACAAGCTGCTGATGGCAAATTTCTTTGCAGTATTCTTGAAGCCAACAATCACGCGTCTAAAACAGTTGGATCGTGCGCTTGAAAGACTGAAACTGGGCGTTGAAGGAACACACTACAAAACAACTAATCCGAAGCTGCAAAAGAAGTTGGAAATGCTTTTCAGGATTTTAGCAGCAAAACTCAGCGCCTTACAAGATATAGACAATTTGATCTCGCGGATTTTCAAGTTATTTGAAGTTCCACGCGTCGCGCTCACGCCGCATCACTTCAAGAACGGTTCCATAGAATTGGATAAAGCGCTTGCGGAGATAGCGTCAGAAATCGAGAACGGGAAAACTTTGTTTCTTGAAGTCCACGACAAACTGCAAGAGTGCCAAATTCACCTGCGCGACTACTTGGATGAACACAAAAACGGAATAAAAACCATAGATTCGGCTGATGCCTTTAAGAACGCGCTGTTGCCAATGGCGGAATTAAGCGCTGACCTGTTTGTTGAAGCTGAACTGCTGAAAATGTGGACAGACTTTTTCGGCGTCGATATTCCTTATTTCAGGTTTAACACACAGCTCTTTACCACCCAAGACGTTGAAGTAACTGACGTAGCAGAAGGTAACATCATCACGGTGCGGGGGTTAACCAAAAACTACAATCTTGGACGAACAACAGTCTACGCGCTTCGAGGCGTAAACCTTGACGTTAAAGAGGGCGAATTCGTGGCGATTGTAGGAAACTCTGGCGCGGGAAAAACAACGCTGTTAAACTGCATGGCGGGTCTTGACAGCCCAGACTATGGCGTAGTGCTGTTTAGAGGAAAAAACCTTCACAAAATGGATGACTCAGCAAAATCAAAAGCTAGACTGCTAGAAATGGGGTTCATATTTCAAAGTTACGCTTTGCTGCCTCACTTCAACGCCCGTGAGAACATAGCCTTGCCAGCAGATTTAGCAGGGTTAGGCAAAGAATTGAGAGAGCGCATAGAAGACCTCCTAAAAGATGTTGGACTCAGTAATCACGCTAAACAGTACCCTGCCACATTAAGTGGAGGGCAAATGCAACGTGTAGCCATTGCCCGCGCATTAACTAACAGTCCCGCAGTGATATTTGCTGACGAACCAACTGGCGATTTGGATTCTGCAACTGGAAAACAAGTCATGGATTTACTCAGGAAATTCCATGAAGAAACAAAAACTACAATAATCCTCATAACCCACGAAAAAAACATAGCCGATTATGCCGAAAGACAAATCCTGCTAGAGGACGGCATAATTGACCAGAGCTAAAATTAAGGGGTAGCTTCCAAAATTATTGGGTAGATTTCCTTTGCCACGTATTCCACGTACTTGTTCTTGTCCGCCAAATTGAATATCGTCACAGAAGCGTCGCGTGTAACGCCTACGACGTAGCCTGTTTCCTTTGACCGCGCCACCACGTACCACAAGTCCCCATGCTTCGTATAATCCTCAAATAGTGACGAGTTTATCAAGTCAGGACCGTAAAGCGACAGTTTATTCACGTTAGGTATGTCCACGTTGTCAAAGAACGTTATTTTCGTGTCCTCAGGGTTCTTGAGGTGAAACGCCCTGAGGGTTTCAGGCGGAATTCGCGCCTCAACTATCCTGCCGACTTTTTCGAAGAGGATTTCGCTCAGCTTGTTGGCTATGAAGTTTGCCACGCGTTTTTTCTCCACAACCGCCAAGAAAATAGTGCCTTCCACTTGGGTGAAGCTGAAGAGCGCTTCCACCGTGCGCGGTAAAGGCGCCATTTTGCCCCTGTGGAACACGTGGATAACATAATCATGCGAATACACGCCGCTAAGCATGTTCTCCTTGGGTAAGAGACTTACGACTTCTGTTAAAAGCGTGAACTTGTAGTCGCCTTCCTCGTAATCCTCTTCAAAATGGTAGTTTTCAAGTCTTGAAGCTACTTCGTCCAAGCCAAGCGGTTCGGAAAGTTTGAAGATTTTTCCAGCCACAACCATGCGCAATGCCTCACAAGCGAAAAGGGTGACAACGGATGCTTATGAAACTTCTGCTAAAGGCACATGACTAATGTATGTTCCAGTTACACGCACAAATCTGCAAATCAGGTTAGCCACAAAAAGTACCCAGAAACAACGGAATTTCACCTAATCAAAGATGCAATCAACAGACATGAAATGTTAGGCTGAAAGCGTAAACTAAAGAAATCCATGACCGAAATGCTTACTCTACAGAGAAAAAGTCATCCTTACAAGAAGTCGAAAGGAGCGACAACGAAGAATGTATTATGACTTATTAGAATACGCCTTTTGGTGGGTTCCATTTCTGGCTTCTTGAAGTCTTTTCTTGGCTTTAACCTACTTTTTCTACAAAGACAGGAACAAACGCAAACTAATGTTTGCCATTAGTGCCCTCTTAGCCGCATTCGGGTATTACAGTATAGCGGCGAATCATGTCTTAGGCGCGACTTATTTTGAATCTTCCCACTGGTCACTCGTTCCAGTAACTCTTGCCATTCCAATAGCAGCTTTTTCCGGATTGCTCAAGGTGAAAAAATTTGAAACACCCTTTAAGATTTTCCTCTTTGGAACTGCAGTGTACTTTCTTGTGTCTTTCACTCCGTTTCCACTAGAAACCTTGCGCATAATTTTAATGACTGGCTCTGTGGCTGTTTCGGTTCCTCCATTGATTTACCTGTTTATAAGAAGCAGAGACAGTTCAGATCTCATTTTCTTGTTCGCTACGTTATGCTATTCATTCGGAGGTATCGCCGCAGACGCAGGCCTTGTAGAGGAAATCCCCATTCTTCTCGCCTTTTTCGGCTTAATATTTTCAGGTCTAATGTTTCTGGTTCCCAAGAACGGCAATGGACATAGCATGGCATAACACATTAAAACATATAAAAATCACAAAAACTTGGCAAAACACCAAAGATATTAACAAACCAAAAACACGCATACTGGGAAAAATAGACCGAGTCTGCAAAACAGAAACGGTCAAGAAGCGAATGGATGAGCGTCACTTTGAAGCTTTATTCTTTAATCAGCCACAACTGGAAAATGAGATTACAGCAAAACCCAGATAGCACAAGCCGCAACCGCGATTTCTCCATTGAAACAGTGCAAGCGCTTTAAGAAGGTTTTAGTTTAACATTTTTTATCTTTACATCCGTCGAGACTGAGGCGTGTCAACTGAAATCAAATACGCTTGTACAAGGCGGAAAAGTCGCTAGAAAATCTTTCGCCATACAACTGTTAGTGGGCTTTGCCGAAGTTTTCATGGGAATGTTTACTTTAAGCGTCGCGTTGATTGCTGACGGCATCCAATCCTTTGCTGACGCTGGAGTATCTCTTATCGTTTGGATTGGCTTGCGCATATCAAGAAGAGCGCCGGACGGCAAATTCCACTTTGGATATTACCGAGTTGAAACATTCAGCAGCATAATCGCCGCGTTTTTCATGGCAACACTAGGCGGTATAGTGTTATACGAATCCTATCTGGAACTCCTCAACCCTACGGAAATTGCAAACGCAGAACTAGCCATGATAGTTGCACTATTGGCAACCGCAGTATCTTCAGGTCTCCTATTCTATAAGACCCGCGCGGCTAAACGGTATGCTTCTTTGGCCCTCAAAACAGATGCTTCCAACTCGATTAAAGACGTGCTCACATCCATAACAGCCTTCATAGGCATCGCTCTGAGCAGATACTTCAACATCATTCAGGCTGACGCCATAGCTGGAATAATAATCTCATTATTCGTTTTCACGATGGTGTATACAATAATGAAAGAAGCGTCTTTGGTACTGATGGATGCTTGCCAATGCCCAGAAATCTTGACAGATATAGAGAACCTTGCTAGAAGTGTCAAGCATGTTAAGCAGGTTCATAGCCTAAGAATGAGAAAATTAGGACCTT
>Ga0184631_10000138_pt1 | contig 13806 bp, 13 predicted proteins | sample PLM4_90_b1_FD_133160 | JGI IMG/M metagenome (GOLD analysis project Ga0184631, IMG submission 133160) | Groundwater sediment microbial communities from an aquifer in East River, Colorado, USA - PLM4_90_b1 | ecosystem: Environmental > Terrestrial > Soil > Riparian zone | place: USA: East River... | reverse complement strand
TTCAGCAATCAAATCTGGGGTTATCGGGAGAGGCTGCCACGTAAACAAATCTTCGACATCTGCGCGGGCGTTAGCTACCTCCATTCCAGGCTTCAACTTTCCTGTGACAACCGCGTAGAATTCGGCAAGGACCTGCACACTCAATCGCCCGGTGCCGATTTTCCAGAGATGGGAGATCCATTCGGGCTGCCATTGACGCTCTATTGGATCTGGGAAGACCACGGCGGATCGAATTAGCCGTATTAATCGATCGGGGCCACAGAGAATTGCCCATTTGTGCCGATTATGTTGGGAAGATCTTAGAGATATCCCGGCAAGATTCTGTCAATGTGGAATTGAAGGAACTAGCAGGCATCGATCAGGTGGTCATCGAATACGGAAAATATCCCAATCCCTAATTATTTCTGATTTCGGCCTCCGGCTCAGAGAGCCTTCTGGCTCGGAGAGAATTCGGATTGCGGAATTAAATCTGCAACCCGAAATCCAAAATTTGAAATTTGATACTCCGCACTCCGCAATCTACAATCCGCAATAGAATAGTCTTTAATGGAGGTATCTTCTTCGTCCCCCTCAAGGTTTTCTGCTTCTGATTCCTAAATAGTAAGAGCTCCCTTTAAACTTTATCTTTAGGCTTCCCGCCGCAAAATCAAAATAGCAAGACTGGTCGAAGTGTCAATAAACAAGTCTGACGGTTGGAAATTGCTATAAAATTAGATTTTTGGTATAAATAGGTCAACTTCCGGGGGTGATTGAAACAGGGGGTGAAAGAATTTAAGATCGGAGTCAAAAACGAACCTCACAGAAGCCAGCTTTTTTGCGATGGGGAAGGAACAAAAACTGAAATGATTGAGTTTAAAAATTGGTTGGCCTCGTCTGGGAGAACGGGGAAAAAGTAATAAGGAGAGATCCGAATGAAGAGATTTTACGTTTATATTGATGCCTCTGTCATTGGTGGTTGCGAAGATAGCGAATTTGCCGAAGCGACCCTTGCTTTGTGGCAACTGTTCATCCGGGGAGTCTACATAATGGTTCTCTCGGAGCATACGTTGCGGGAGCTTCAAGGGGCGCCTCAAAGCGTCCGGAATCGCCTCCTTGAAATACCTGAGGCCAATCAGATCATCCTTTCGGATACGCCTGAAGCGGATACGCTTGCAGAGGCGTATCTATCCCACGGTATTGTAGGCCCGGGCAGTCGATCAGATGCTCTTCATGTGGCATTGGCAACAATTGGCCGTGTTGATGTTCTCGTCAGTTGGAATTTCAGGCATATTGTCAATCTTGGTAGAATTCGATTGTTCAATGCTGTAAATTTAGAACAGGGTTATGGTTTGATCGAAATTCGTACTCCGAAGGAGGTGTTATCCGGTGAAAAAGACGTTTGATGCGGTAGCTTGGATGCGAAAGCGACGGGAAGAAATTGACAAGGAGGACCAGGGACTTTCCTGGGAAGAGAAACATGAAAAAACCCGGAAGCTTCTCGAAAAGGATCCCCTTTGGGAAAGTCTGAGGAAGCGCTTGGTTGAGCCAACATCGGTTCCGTTTGGGAAGACCAAGGCCCATAAACAGAAAGTTACCGAAAGACATCCCGATTGAGCCTTTCATTTAATCCCCTTTGATGGTCTTCCCGGTGATCTTCGGTCAACTTCTTCCGGATCTTAACCTGCCGTCCTTGCCCAATCAGCTCCCCCCATGGTGGTGACCTTTCCTTCAAGAGGGAATGCTTGATAACTGTCCTTTTTGAGCTGTCGTTTTCTTTCTGGTGCTTTTCGTCTGCCGCTTCCTGCTCACTGATTACCGTTTACTGCTTCCTGCTTACTGCTCGCCCTCCGAAGCTTCAGCGTAGGAGGGCTTTCTCCCTATCTCCTCATTACCCCATCTCCCGATTATCTTCTTGCAGTCTCCAGCCATTTCGTCCTCTTAGTCTAAGGTCTGAAGTCCAGTGCCTGAAATGCGGGTGGAACCATCCTGAAATTGCTATAATGTTTGGTTTTTGGTATAGTTAGGTCAACTTCCGGGGGTTCCTTATTCCTTGCCCTGGGCAGTGAGAGAACTGGGAGTGAGAGGGACGGAGGTAGCAAGGAGGCCGTGGGGACCGAGTTGGCGGTTGGGCAGGCGGTGAAACGAGATAAGAGGATCTTCAAAGAGATGTGTATGTCGGATAAAGAGATAAAATGACTAAGGTAGGGCGCGACTCCATTTTTTGTAATTATTAGAGGAAGACATGATAGATTTTAAAGAAAAGGCGAATCTGATCTGGGCGGTTGCTGATCTATTGCGCGGTGACTATAAGCAGGCGGATTATGGAAAAGTCATTCTGCCCATGACGGTCCTTCGGCGCCTGGACTGCGTTTTGGAGCCAACAAAGCAAAAAGTACTAAACTTTTTACCAAAAGTTGAAAAGATGTCTCAGGCGGCGATTGATGCAACCCTCAATAAAATTGCAGGCTTCAATTTTCATAACCGCAGTCAGTTTAACTTCAAGAAACTGGGAGCTGACCCAAACAATATTGCCGCCAATCTTCGTAATTTTATCAATGGGTTTTCTGCCAGCGCCAGGGAGATCATAGAGTATTTTAATTTTGACGAACACATTTCACGAATGGACGACCCTCAAACCAACCTGCTCTATCTCGTAGTCAAGCGGTTTGAAGAGATTGAGCTATCCAATATGACTTCCATTGAAACGGGCTATGTCTTTGAAGAGCTTATTCGCAGGTTTGCTGAGCTATCAAACGAAACCGCCGGAGAGCATTTTACCCCGCGGGAAGTGATCCGCCTGATGGTGAACCTGCTCTTTCTAAATGATCGTGAAATCTTAACGAAAAAAGGTATTGTCAAGACCCTTTACGATCTCGCTTGCGGCACAGGCGGTATGCTGTCCATTCCTGAAGAGTACCTCCAAGAACTAAATCCTGACGCTCGGCTGGAGGTCTTCGGACAGGAAATCAACCCCGAATCCTATGCCATCTGCAAATCAGATATGCTGATTAAAGGTCAGAACCCGGCCAATATTAAATTTGGCAATACCTTTACTGTGGACGGGCTGGAACACGAAAAATTCGACTACATGCTTAGCAATCCTCCCTTCGGAGTGGAATGGCGTAAGGCTGAAAAGATTATCAAGACGGAGTATGAAAAGAAAGGTTTTGCCGGACGTTTCGGCGCCGGTCTGCCGCGCATTAACGACGGATCATTTCTGTTCCTGCAGCACATGATCTCCAAAATGAAACCGTCTGGCGGCGGCTCCCGTATCGGTATCATCTTTAACGGATCGCCACTGTTTACCGGCGGGGCGGGAAGCGGAGAAAGCGAAATCCGTAAATGGATCATTGGAAATGATATGCTGGAGGCGATTGTCGCCCTGCCGGATCAACTGTTCTATAACACCGGCATCGCCACGTATATCTTGATTGTCACCAACCGGAAGAGCCCTGAGAGAAAAGGGAAAATACAACTCATTAACGCCACAGGCCAGAAAGATGAAGATGAGGGCCGTCCTAACAGTTTCTGGTTGAAGATGGCCCGCAGCCTCGGCAATAAACGCAAGGAAATTGGCGACGGGAAAAACGGCAAACCGGACCAGATTGGGTTTATCACTAAGATTTACGGTGATTTTCGTGAAGGTCCGTTTTGTAAGATCTTGCCGAATGATTATTTTGCCTACTGGCGGGTGACCGTGGAACAGCCCTTGAAAGATGCAAATGGAAAAATCGAAACCGATAAAAACGGCGACCCCAAGCCGAACAGTGACTTGCGTGATTATGAAAACATTCCTTTCCTTCGTGAGCAAAATGGCAAACTGGTGAAGCAGACCATCGAGGAATACTTTGAACAGGAAGTAATGCCCCACGTTCCTGATGCTTGGATTGACGATAGTAAAACCAAAGTTGGCTACGAAATCAACTTCACAAAATACTTTTATGAATTCAAACCGCTCCGTTCTCTGGAAGAAATCCGGAAGGACATACTGGCCTTAGAGCAGGAAACAGAAGGTATGATCAAGACGGTGATTGAAGAATGAAACGGTATGAACGGTACAAACCGTCAGCGATTGAATGGATTGGGAAGATACCGGAGCATTGGGATATAACAAAACTGAAGTTTATGACAGATAATTTAGACAAGAATAGAATTCCATTAAGTTCAAGTGAACGAAGCGTAAAACGAGGCGAGTATCCTTACTACGGCGCCACAGGCATTATAGATTATATAGATGGATATATATTTGATGGAGAATATGTTTTGATAGGTGAAGATGGTGCGCCATTCTTTCAGAAAAATAGAGATGTTGCATTTGTCGCAAGCGGAAAATTTTGGGTAAACAATCATGCTCACATTTTAAGAACTCGTGAAGGTTATCTTCCGAAAGTGATTGCTCATCAATTGAACTGCGTGGATTATAGAGAATACATAACTGGAAGCACTAGAGATAAATTAACCCAAGATGAATTGAATGAAATCAGGTTAATTAATATTCCGAAAGAAGAGCAAGCCACAATTGTTGACTTCTTGGGCCACAAAACTGCTCAGATTGACGACTTGATTGCCAGAAAGCAAAAACTGATTGACCTGCTCAACGAAGAAAAAACCGCCATCATCAACCAGGCAGTGACCAAAGGTTTGGATCCTAACACGCCCATGAAAGACAGCGGCATCCCCTGGATCGGGAAAATCCCAGCACATTGGAAAATAAAAAAAATCAAGTATATTGCAAATCTAACCCTAGGTAAAATGCTGACGGGCGAAGACAAAGGAGGCAACTTTTTAAAACCTTATTTAAGAGCCCAGAACATAAGCTGGTTCAAATGTGATACCTCAGATGTGAAAGAAATGTGGTTTTCCAAAAGCGAACTCATAAAGTACAGGGTAAATCTTAATGATCTATTGGTAAGCGAAGGTGGTGATGTTGGGAGAACCTGTATTTGGATGAATGAGTTGGATGAGTGCTATATACAAAATTCCGTTCACAAGATAACTTTTAAAAAATACTTTAATCCCAAATATTTTCTCTATCTTTTCTATTGTTTTGGTCGAAAGGGCTATTTTCTTTCTATCGTGAATCAGATTAGTATTGGTCATTTAACAGGCGAAAAATTAAAAGAAGTATTCACGATATTCCCAGGCTTTGATGAGCAAACGGCCATTGTCGACTACCTTGACCGCAAGACAGATCAGATGGATGATGTCATATCTAAAACCCATCATGAAATCGAACTTTTACAGGAATACCGCACTGCGCTGATCAGTGAAGCGGTGACAGGCAAAATTGACGTAAGAGGAGTTAACTAATATGACACTCTGCGTCGCGTGGTTACGCCAGGCCCAGGACAATGAAGAATTAATCTTTGCCACAGACAGCTGCCTGAGTGCTGGGGAACGTTGGCATTATGGCGTGAAGTTATTTGAGCTACCAAGGAAAGATTGTCTTATTTGCTTTGCCGGTGAGACACATCGAACTTATCCATTAATCCTAAATCTCATCTCTTCGATAAAATTTGATGAAAATATCTCGAATCCCCATACAGACATTAAAGAAGTCTTGGATTATCTCACAACGCTGTTTACAAGTCTATGCCATGAGGTAAGAAATTACGGTACCCAAACTTTTGAAGGAGTATTAGGAGAATTTGTTTTTCTTTTTGGTGGGTGGAGTTGGCAGGAAAGTCGATTTCACCTCTGGCGCATTGAATACAGCCAAGAAATAAAAGCCTTTCTCTTTAAGACAGATTACGACAAAATTATCTTTTCTCTGATCGGCGACAATACAGATAAAGCCAAGCAAATGCTGATCGATGAACTAACTGAAAATGATCGTCTTTTGTCGGGTCGGATAGATATGGAGCCACTAACGGTGCTGCTAAAAATGATCCGGGACACGTCTTATGATACTATTGACGGCTCTATCCAGATAGCAAAAATATATCCACCAGGAGTGACTGAATTTTTCGGAGTGATGTGGCCGAATGAACGGGGCAAGAAGACTTTTCTTGGCAGAGACGTTTCCAGCGATAACAATCCATTTGTTCGATTCATTGATCCTGACACGGCAGAAATTATGGGAGACAACCTACCAGGAAAATTAAATGAAGTAAATAAAGACGATTTCGGGATTCATTATGAATTTGTGTCGGATTGTTATCCTGAAAGGAAATTAAAGGCCGATCTCTCGGAACGAAACCGAAAAAGGCTTCGTGCGATTTTTCGCGATATCGCCTATTCAAAATACGTAAATGACAATGATAAAGTGACCGGTGAATAAGTAATATGAATTCCATCACGACAGAAAATACCTTTGAATCCGCCATTATCCAATCTCTGGTTGAACAGGGCGGTTACCTGGAGACCAATGCTACAGATTTCAGCCGGGAACTGGCGATAGACAGGTACCAAGTTATTGCCTTCCTCAAAGATACGCAGCCTAGCCGCTGGGAGAAGTTGACAGTCGTCCATGGCGCAGACATTGAAAACCGAGTCCTTCAGCGCTTGTTCAAAGAGCTCGATTTGCGGGGGACACTGGACGTGCTGCGGAATGGCATCGTTGATTACGGCGTGCGATTTGACATGGCCTATTTTAAACCGGAAACAAAACTCAATCCGGAAACAAAAGCTCTATATGATAAAAACCGACTGACTGTTATCCGTCAGGTGCATTACAGTACGAAAAGTGAACATTCCGTTGATCTGGTTTTAGGGCTGAATGGTTTGCCGGTGGGTACCGTGGAATTGAAAAATCTTTTTACAGGCCAAAGCGTTCAGAATGCAAGAAAACAGTACATCGAAGATCGTGATCCACGAGAACTCCTATTCCAGTTTAAGAAGCGGGCGTTGGTCCATTTTGCAGTGGATACCGAAGAAGTCTATATGACCACAAGGATTGACGGCAAGAGAACAAAGTATCTGCCTTTTAATCTCGGCTATGGTAATGGGGCAGGAAATCCGCCCAATCCGAATGGCTACAAGACCGCATATTTGTGGGAATACGTCTGGGCCAAAGATTCATGGATGGACATCATCGGGCGATTTCTGCATCTACAAATAGAAGATATAGAGGATAAGTCCACCGGCAAGAAATACAAAAAAGAAACGATGATTTTCCCCCGTTACCATCAACTGGATTCAGTCCGGAAATTGTCAGTTCATGCTAAAGAAAGCGGCGCAGGACATCACTATTTGGTCCAGCATTCAGCAGGATCGGGCAAGAGTAATTCCATCGCTTGGCTGGCATATCGGTTATCCAGTCTTCACAACATCAGGGATGAAAGAGTCTTTGACAGCGTAGTCGTTGTTACCGACCGACTGGTACTCGATCAACAACTGCAAAATACGATTTATCAGTTTGAACACAAACAGGGAGTGGTGCAGAAGATTGATAAAGACAGTAATCAGTTGGCCTATGCACTGGGCACAGGGAAGAATATCATTATTACCACATTGCAGAAATTTCCCTTTGTCATTGAAAAAGTGGGTGATCTGCCCAGTCGTAGATATGCCGTCATCGTAGATGAGGCGCACAGCTCGCAGGGCGGTGAATCAACACGCAAGATGAAAGAAGTGCTTTCGGTTAAAAATCTTGAAGAGGCTGCCCTTGAAGACGGACAGGAATTCGAAGATGAAGAAGATGAAATAAGGAAAGTTGTTGAGGCCCGTGGGCCACAAACGAATTTGAGTTTCTTCGGCTTTACTGCAACACCTAAGGCCAAAACACTCGAAGTCTTTGGTAGCAGGGACCCGGATGGAAAACCACGACCTTTTCACTTATATTCCATGCGCCAAGCCATTGAGGAGGGTTTCATCCTTGATGTCTTGAAAAACTATACCACCTACGAGACATACTACCGTATTGCAAAAGCGATTGAAGAGGATCCTGAGTTCGACAAACGCAAGGCCGTCAGAGCTGTTGCTCGCTTTGTCTCGTTGCATCCGCACAATCTCGCCCAGAAAACTGAGGTGATGGTGGAGCATTTCCGCGAGATTACATCCAAGAAGATTGGGGGCAAGGCGAAGGCTATGGTGGTAACCAGTTCACGCCTCCATGCTAAACGTTATTTCTTTGAATTTAAGAAATACATCAGAGAAAAAGGGTATGACTGGATCAAAGTGCTTGTTGCCTTTTCCGGCAGTGTAAAAGACGATGATTTTCCAGATGGCATATCTGAACCTGAACTGACCGGATTTGGCGAGAAACAATTGCCGGAGGTTTTTGACAAAGGAGATTACAGAATCTTGTTGGTCGCGGAAAAATATCAAACAGGATTCGACCAACCGCTCCTGCACACGATGTTTGTAGATAAACCGCTTTCCGGAGTGAAGGCGGTCCAAACCCTTTCAAGAATCAACCGTATCCATCCAGGGAAAGAGGACACTTTTATCTTGGATTTCGTAAATGACCGGGACACTATATTAAAGTCATTTCAGCCCTATTATGAAATGACTACCGTTGAACAAGTCACTGACCCCAATCACCTTTACGACCTTAAAAACAAGCTGGACGAAAAGCAGGTATACTGGCAATCCGAAATCGATGCCTTTGCCAGAGTCTATTTCCTATCGAAGAATATGCTGAACCCCAGAGAACAAGGAAAGTTGAATGCTTTTATCGATCCAGCAGTTGATCGGTATAAAGCATTGGAGGAAAACGACCGGGATGAGTTCAAGAAGGGGTTAAGAGCGTGGACAAATATCTATTCCTATCTCTCTCAAATTATTACTTTTCAGGATATTGGATTGGAGAAGTTTTTCGCTTACGGGAGATTATTGCTTACCAAACTGCCTAAAACAGATTTGTCAGAAAGATTAAAACTTACTGATGAGATCGCCCTTGAGTATTACAGGCTACAGAAGGCTTCGGAAGGTGCGATTGCCTTGGAAGCGCGGGGCGAAGTTGGGATTCAAAATATTACCGAGGCAGGGATAAAAAGAGCTAAAGAAGAAAAAGCACATCTTTCCGAAATTATAGAAATTCTAAATGAGCGCTTTGGTACGGATTTTAATAATGCCGATAAGCTATTCTTTGAACAGATAGAAGAGGAATTAATCGGGGACGAAAAACTTCAAATGCAGGCTAAAAGCAACACCATGGAAAACTTCAAGTACGGTTTTGATGAAGCTTTCTTAGCAAAATTGATAGAGCGGATGGAGGATAACCATGAAATATTTGAGAAAATTTTGGATGATAAAGAGTTTGGAGATGTTGTTAGGAAATGGATGCTGAATAAGGTTTATGAAAGGATAAATACTTGATGCAGCCACTGCATTAGAGGATCTCATAAAGTGAAGACGATCAAGGAAATACCGGAATACGATCGGCCACGCGAAAAACTCAGAGCCAAGGGCGCCGCAGCCCTTTCCAACGAAGAACTTGTGCAGGTCATCCTGGGCCGGGGAGTGGAAGGGCACGATGTCCGATCCATGTCAAAGGAAATCGCGGGAATCATCCAAAAAAAGAAGACCGGTCTCACGGAAACGGATTTAACGGCCATTCCTGGAATGGGTCCGGCTAAGGCGTATCAGCTTCTTGCCGCATTTGAACTTGCCCGGCGCCACTTGATCAAAGAGACGACTAAGATAACAAAGGCAGAGGATGTTTTGCCTTTGCTTACCGATATCGCCAGTAAACAGCAAGAATACTTTGTATGCATCTCACTGAATGGGGCAAACGAGGTCATTGAGAAGAGGGTTGTAACAATTGGACTCTTGAATCACAGCCAGGTTCACCCCCGCGAGGTTTTCGCCGATGTTATTGCGGACCGTGCCGCCTCTGTCATCTTTGCCCACAACCATCCATCCGGTGAACTGAAACCGAGTGATGCCGATTTGAAGATTCACGAACAACTTATCCAAGCTGCAAAAATCCTGGGCATTCGAGTGTTAGACCAGATCATTGTAACAAGGAAAGGGTATCTCAGCTTTCAGGAGAATGGACTGCTAACATAGCAAACCTAGAACAGGAGGGATGCATATGGACACAAATACAACGAATATCATCCTCGCATTGATTGCCCTTGTTGCTATGGTGGCGGTCGGAATTACCGTCGCCGTTCGCATCGTTATAAGGAACCGAAGCAACAGGACGAAAACAAAGCAGTCTGACAATGTGGTATTCGGTGATCAAGCAGGCCGAGACATCAAGAAGTAACGACGGATTCCAATGGACGAAACCACAACAAATCAAAAAGGCAACATTGTTCTCGGTGGCCAGGCTGGCCGTGATCTAACAAAGAACTACATCTTTGACGCGTCCCAGCCCACGCCGATGGGTTGTCTTATTGAGAAACTGAAGCGAGAACGTGAGAACGATCGTAAGTTTTCGGAGACGCTTGCCATACTCAAGCGCTACATTAGTCCACCACCCGGGGAATCAGTTGACGGATTGGAGTTCAAGGTAAAAGCTGCCAACAGAGAAGTTTTGCTCGATTACGCCAAGCGTGCCAAGGAAGTGTTCGCAAAGAAGTTAATGGAACATCAATTCTCTGAAACAGCACAGGAGATCTTGGCTTACTTGCTTGCTGAGATATACACACGTTTTCACAATCACGTACTAATTGCGATTCAAAATAGGAATTCGAGTCAGGAGGTCAACTTGCTCGTTCAGACTCTTGTGATCGATCCGGTACAAGCGTTGTTAGAAGAAAACCCTCTTTGCCTTTATGCAGAGGAAATTAACGGTATGTTATACTATCTTACTGGGAACTGTCATATCAAGTGGGTGAAATAATGCTTATCTATCATCCAGCCTTTGATCTTCATCACTGCATCTTTCGGATGGTGCGTCTTCTTAGCAAACTTCCGCCGGGTCGGTATCACGTAGAGAGAATGCGAATCCTAGATTTTTATCTTCTCTTCCCTGGTCAGATCCCGTCCATACGTTTTCCACAGAATCTCCGGGAACAAAAGAAGCGTTTCAAGAGGGCTGCCGGCAGATATGAGCGCATTGTTGACCCTTATCGCATTTTTCTTCGTCTGGAGCCATTTCAGGCCGAGGCGTTGGGTTGTCTAGCATCCCATGGTTTGATATCACCATCTATACTGTTGGAAGGGTTTGTAGAGAGGACGACGCAAGAGATTCCTCCGAAACTAAAGGCGGCAGCAGAAGCATCAGACAGGAGGTTGGCGGAAGCTATAGATCTACTTACCGGTCCGCTGGTGGAAATTCAATTGCATGGACGTGATGGCCTCAAGGGAAGAACCAATCTGTTCGAGTACCAATATGACTCAGTTTAAACCAACTCTCATGATTAGAAAAATGGTGGTCTACGCAGGAGGTCAACCTGTGTACGACGAATCGTTCAGTATAGGCGTCAATATTATCCGAGGAACCAACAGCTCTGGCAAGTCAACCATTGCTGATTTCCTCTTCTTTGCTCTCGGTGGAAACGTGTCTGTTTGGAAACCCGAAGCTGAACGATGCAATGAAGTGCTGCTTGAAGCTCTAATCAACGGAGACCCGGTAACTCTTAGACGCACGATTTCCAGGTCGGCTAGGCAACCCATGGCGATTTTCTGGGGTGAGTTTGAAAAGGCGAAGGCGTCGGCTGTTGAGGGGTGGCAAGTTTTCCCGTTCCAGCGAAGTGAAAACAAGCAGAGTTTCTCCCAAGTGCTCTTCAGAGCCCTCGGGTTGCCCGAAGTTCGTAGCGATGTAGAAAGCAATATTACTATGCATCAAATCCTTCGGCTGATCTATGTTGACCAACTTAGCCCGGTCGAGAACTTAATGCGTACAGAGGCATTCGATACAAGTCTTACCCGGGCAGCGGTACGGGACTTACTCTTTGGAATTTATGACGACACCCTCTACCAGTGCGAACTCAAGCTCCGTGAGAAGAAACGTGAGCTTGATCAGGCAAATTCTAAATTCAACAGCGCAAGAGAAGTCCTAGGAGAGACGGGCCATGAACTCGATCTGGAAAAGGTCAAAAAGGCCATGTCAGAAACCGAAGACCGTCTTGTGAAAACACAAGCTGCGATAGAGGAAATTAGTAGGGCCGGATTAGCGGAAAGAGACAAGGTAGCCGAAAAGGAAAGACGGGCCATCGCATCAGCCTTACTCGCAGCAAGGCAGGAGCGACAGCGGTTGGAAACCGATATGCAAGCTCAGGAGTTGGAGGTCCAAGACTCTCGGGATTTTTTGAGCGCTATTGAGAGCCGGCTCATCGCGCTCAACGACTCGATATCCACAAGGGAAGTACTTGGAGAACTTCCCATCACGCACTGCCCACATTGCCTCAATCCTCTTGCACCATCTGCATCAAAGAACTCGTGTTTCTTGTGCAAACAGCCCATCTCTGAAACTTCGGGGCGGTCTCAAGCCTTGCGGATGCGCCAGGAACTGGTGTTCCAGCAGAAGGAATCAGAAGGACTTCTGAAGGAGAAAGAGACAAAGCTCACGCAAATCAAAGGTGCGCTGCCCTTAGCCGTAGAGAAAGAAAGATCTCTCCAAAGACAGTTCGATGCAGAGATGAGAGTCGCTAGAACCAGTCGCGATCAACAACTTGACGCCCTTCTCATTCAGAAGGGTAACCTCGAAGGCCAGATGCAGTTCTTGCATATGCAGGCCAAGGCAGTGGGTGTGTTGGAGAGGCTCAAAACTCGGATTAGAAATTTGGAAGCTACCGTTCGTGGTCTGGAAATGGAGATTGCCACCAAGCGACAATCCCAAGAGGGCCGAAGAAATGAAGCTATGAAGAACATTACTCAGCATGCTCTCTTGCTCCTTCGATCAGACTTACCACGTGAGGAGTTTTTCAAAACGGGGAAGTCAGTAACGGTCGATTTTGAAAAGAATTCCTTTGCCGTTGACGGCCGAAATCAGTTTTCGGCTAGTGCAACAGGATACCTTAAGAACTGCATCCACTATGCCATTTTCTTTGCCTCTTTAAATTTGGAGTTTTTCCGATACCCCCGACTTATTCTCTGTGACAACATGGAAGACAAAGGTATGGAGGAAGAGCGAAGCCGAAATTTCCAGAGAGTTATCGTTAATTTATCAAAGAGATTTGATGTGGCCCACCAGATCATCTTCACTACATCCATGATTGACCCTGATCTGAACACACCAGAGTCGTGTATCGGCTCTTATTACGACCAGAACCACAAATCCTTGCGTTTTTAATTGATGCGGACAGGGAAAAGGAATGCCGGGGACGGACGGGAAAATCTTCGGGGTCAGGCTTGGGATATTGCGATTTGGTGGCATCCATAAAAAAGTTGGCCATGATTTTCCTGGCGAAACCTTCCGCGTCCTAAAACAAAAAAAAGAGAATATGGCGAATACCGCACCCCCCGCCTGGTTTTGGAGGCCTGGGATAGGTTAAAATGATAAAATAAGGAGGAAGTTATAATTGAAGTTAGAGGTCCCTTATTTTAAGCAGGAAAAGTCTACTACTTGTGGACCGGCTTGCATCCGAATGGTTTTAGAATATAATGGGATTCGACTATCTGAAAAAGAGCTGGAAGATATTTTTGAAACAAGTTGGCTCGGTAATACTTGTGAAGAACTTGCCTCCGGAGTTTAAAAACTTGGATTTTTGTCAGAAGTAGTAGAAAATTTTACCCTGGAGAGCCTTAAAGAAACACTAAATAAGGGAATACCAATTATAGCTTTATTAGACCCCGCTGTGCTTTATGGAGGTTTACAGGGATTTGGGCATTTTGTGATAATTATTGGATTAGAACAAAATTTAATTTATTACCATGATCCTGATATGGGGATAGAATTAGAAAAAGATGTTCAATTGTTTTTCACTGCCTGGGAAAAATTTTCATTGAAAGGGGTAACGATATGGAAATCTACGAAAAAGTGAAAAGATA
>Ga0184631_10000137_pt1 | contig 13812 bp, 11 predicted proteins | sample PLM4_90_b1_FD_133160 | JGI IMG/M metagenome (GOLD analysis project Ga0184631, IMG submission 133160) | Groundwater sediment microbial communities from an aquifer in East River, Colorado, USA - PLM4_90_b1 | ecosystem: Environmental > Terrestrial > Soil > Riparian zone | place: USA: East River... | reverse complement strand
TTAAGCACACCCACGAAACAATATTAAATAACTGTGATAGGTATTCTTCAAAGATATTGTATCCATATACTCTCATTGGATATTCCATAATTAACCTCTTTCCTGTTTAATTTTCTTTACAAGTAATCGTTCGAACAATTTTGAGATTAAGTGAAAAATAGAAAAAAACCATTGCCATTTTGAAACAGGTTTGAACCTTGGATCCATTGCGCTTGCAAAAGCTCTTGAAAAGAATCTACTCAGGCCATAAAATTCTTCTATAAGATCAAGCATTCCTACAGTAAAAGGCCGAACGTTTTTCCATGAATGCCATGGCGTCATATTTCCATATCTTATAATATTAATTGTACCCCACCTGTACATTGCTTCCTGTATCACATAATTGTACATGGGATTTACGTCCATCTTTTCTCCCATAACCCAATCAAGTGCAAGTATATTTTCAGATGCAATAATTGTACGGGTTAAATTCGGTTTAGCGTCTCTAACGTGTCCGCTGAATCCATCGCCACTTACCCATGCATCGAGAAAACCAAAGTGAACAGGAAATCTGTCCGCAATGAGTATACATGCTTCATAAAACTCGATTGATTTTCCGTGATAATGTTTCATCTTGTCCCATTCCGGCAAGCAGCCGTAAACGTTTTTCAGGCAGCCTGTATAAAAGCATTGCCAGTGGGTTTTATTTTTTGCAAATGATATTCTGAAATCGGCGTCATGCCATGTTTTCCCCACTACATGTTTTTGCAGAACACTTCCATAATTGAAAGGAATTTTTTGTTCACTCAAATCCTCAACTCTATAATTTTTAAATGAATAACCTACAAACTCCGCAACAGTTTTTACGAAACGCCCGGTATACGAATAATCAAATACGTTTCTTGCTTCAACAACAGCTATATTACTAAAACCCATTTCATATATTCTATCTATTAAGTATTCTACTAATTCGGGATCAGTATAAACTGGAGAGGGATTTTCTCTAATTGAAGCGGTCATTAAATTGGGTTTTATAGCAATAAGAAAATCTTCTTTTTTCTTTCGGGATATATTCCAGGCTTCGTTTAGTATTTCAATAAAATGAGATTTTTTAATAACCTCCTGCATTGTTTTCAATTTATCTTCACCCGATTCCAAATAGACTTTAGCATCTTTTTGGTATGGCAGTTTTATTTTAGATTCCATGCGGTTGTTCGTAATTGTTATTAGTTTCAATTGATGATTTTTTTTCTTTAAATCCACATCTCTCTGTAAAACAATTACTAAAGGTTCCTTTTTGATTTAGAGTATTATAAACGTTTTTCCATTTTTTTAAATCAGGATATAGTCTATCAACTGTGGCTGCATTTAATTGATGATATTGTCCCCAATGAGGCCTTATATCACTTAATTTGAGGAATTCATTTTCTATTTTTTGAAGTATCTGAAATCCGCCGTGAGTTCCGACTAAAATCGGAACTTCTATCAGACATTTATCTTCTCCATTCATCATAGATAAATAAGCATCGCATTGTTTTACAAAGCGAAGAGAGATTGGTGCAGAATGATACATTCCGAACTTAATATTTATTTCTGCCAACTCTAATATTTTATCGGCAGCTTTTATATATAAATTGTCCTCTAGAGATATAGCATATTCACCTGAATATCCCTTAACATAGTTTGCATTACCAAGATGAAGCACGTTAAAACTTTTATCTATATAACCATCATAATCAATAACCTGTTTTAAACTCATATCAATGAAGCGGGCAGAAAATCTATAAAAATATTTGAATAATGCTCTAATTATAAACTCTCCATACTTTGCAAAAAACTCAATCAACCAATGTCTAACCCGACTACCTGCAGGAAGTTTTAAATAATCACCTTCATAAATATTTTTTTTTGTCATCAAACATCTATGTTTCCCTTTAATTTTGTACGGATTAATCCAAATTTCAAAATGACGATTATCTTTTAATAACTGTTTTATATCTAAATTCCTTTTTACATCTTCCCAATAAGTTTCATTTATCTTTGCAATTCTTTCTTCTTTCAGATAATAAGAAGAAGTGACTTTTAAAATCACCGAGTAGAAAATTCCCATGCATCCCATACTAACCAAAATTGAATTAAACCATTCATCATCCTGTATAAGAACATTTTCCGGAAATTTGATTTTATACTTTATTGGATCAGTAATACCATCTGTGGGTTCAATTCTGTATATAATGCCGCCTTCCCCAACAAGAACAATTGATACGACGCTGCTGGCAATTGGCCCTAAACATATACCAGTACCATGTGTTGAAGTTGAAATGACTCCGACAATTGTTTGCGCATCATATGCGCCCATGTTATAAAGTGCTAAATTATTTTTGTCGAGATGCTTATTTAAGTCTTTAATAGTTATCCCGTTTTCAACATGAATGAGGAAATCAGGATCATAATTGATTTGCTTTAAAATATCATCAGACTTTAAAAGATTTTTGTTAAGCTCTATTGGTTTATTCAAACCATGACAATTAATGAGAAAATCTGTTGTTTGAAGTATTTCGGAAAATGAATGTCCTGATCCAACAGCTCGTACAGTACAATTTTCTTGCTCAGCAATTTTTACAATCTCTACAAGTTCGCTTAAAGTTTGTGGTCTAAAATATTTTAGGGGATATACAAATTGGTTGTCAATGCAATTCTTCCAGATTTTCCTTGTAAGATATTCAGGTTGAACTTTAGTTTTCTGAGCAGTTTTTCTCGGAACACTTTCCATCTTATTTATAAAGATCTTTCCATTTAATAATTGACTTGATTTAATCGGTCATTCAGGAGGTTCCTCTTATCCCACCACCAACAACACCAGCAGCTTGAGGACTGATTCAATTTTACCTTTTTGAAGTTCGCTGATATATTTTTGATTGAGGGCCTCATATTTTGCATAGGCTATATTATATCCATTCTTTTTATAAGTATGGGCTAGTCAAATTCTCCTGCTACAAGCCCAGGTTTAACCATAACATATACTTAAAAACTTCCGATACTGTCAACCTGAAATTCTACAGCAGGGGGCTTAATATTTAAATCAACGCCCGATATTTCATTTTGAATTTTCCCGGTTATTTTCCTAATATAATATTGGTGTAATTCTTCACCTTTTGTTTGAAGAACTACAATTCCAGTAGCTAAAAGAACCAAAAGAAAATATCTCCCAAATGTCCCAGACAGATTAATATTGAGACCTTTAAAAGGTCCCGTAACTAGTGTTTTGCTCGGTAAATTTTTATATAAAACATATGCTGGTATTAAAGGTAATATTATTATTGCTGACAGATATAAAATTTGAATCATATTATCCTCAATATTTATTTGAAAATATTATAAATCTAAGGTAATATGTACAAGTAACTTAATTAGACTAATCTTCCCAAATCCAGTACAAATAACAAATATAATTATCTCGTTATTGCTTAAACCAAAAGGTTGTTCTTATTCACTTATTTGGAAAAGTTTTCTTTGTATTACCTCCCGAAATATTCAGTAGTCAGACTTTGAAAATCTGATAATCTTATAGTAAAATTATTTTATTAATAATATGTTACATATATATATAGACATTAGCAACTATTGATTGCTAATTCGAAATCAAAAATCTTGTGAGTCCCATAGGGTCTTATTTATACTCCAGATTGACTACTCTATCAACTTCAAACACATCCTTAACTTTTTCTGATCTCTCATAGGAAATCGGTTTGTAAAATTTTTTTCAGAATGTTCTTGACTTCATTGGTTAAATAGAATTATAAATAGTAGAAAAAAAGTTGAATTTACCAGTCATTACCGCTGACAATAAAAATTAAATTGATTTCACAAATCAAGTGCTTATTAATGATCTCCTTTTTCACCTTTCCCAAAATATCGTTCTTCTTTCTTAATTTAGTTAAAGCATCGATAGTTTTTTAAAGATGACATCTTTCATAAGCTTAGATAACTGCGTACCTATCCTTCCTAGTACTTTCGGAAATGCCGGAAGAAGAAATCAGCTGAATAAAATCCTTCAATAAAAAGATCCTTTTAAACAACCTACAAAAGCTTCGTATTAATTAACATAATGCGAACGATAACAAGTTCACATTCTTTGATTAAACTGCTTGTAATGGTTAATCAATTCCTGCTTTAGCATTATCTTTTTTGTCACTAAAAGAAAACTATCTTCAGCCTAGTTAGACTGATGGTAAAAAGTTTAGATGGCAAATAAAAAGTAAATTGATAGTTCTTTAATTCAATCATAGACTAACAAGGTAGTAAATAAAATACCCCTGCTTTACCAAGTCTGAAGGAAATTGGCTTTTTAATTAGCAGGGGTATAGAAATTCTCAATTTATAAAAGGTATGTATCAGATTAAAGAAATTTTGAACGACTTACTAAATGATAATATTGCTTTTCGAGATTTTAAAAGTTTTGGGGTTGACATTGATCAATGCAGATTTATGGTTTAGATAGCCAAAGTACTAAAATACAATACAGCTTCCACGATATATTAAAAACATTTACTAACTGTAGTAATTGCGGCAGCGAGAGTTTGGATTGATAAGAGGTGACAAGTGGAAAAGCTATTTCTGTAAATCAGAATGGACCAGAAGGAGAGAGAGTATTTTATCACCTGCTCGTATGAAGTATTCTGAGTTCATTCTCTGTATGAAATTTTTTTGAGCTTGAACTTACTGCAGATGAAACTGCATTTCAATTGCATCTGAATTATAAGATAGTACAATTATTGTTCAATGAATTTAGAATTGTATTAACTTCATTTGATGTTGGAAAAATAATGAGGATAGAGTCTTAGTTCGCGATGAAGAATTAATCTATTTAACAGAGAATGGAAAGAAACTGGAACTTACCTTTAGTTGAGATGAGAGATTTTCATCGGCAGCGATAAAAATGAGAAGAAATTTCTTACAGCAAGACTCTGCGTACTATGATATTGAAATATCCAATATTAACAAACTACAATCAATGAAGATTAGCAAAACGTCCTTAAACCTTCACGCTTTTCTTAGGTTTGCTAAAAAACGGATGTATGATTTTAAAGGTACTGGGAAGAAAAACTTGTTGTTAAGATTAATGAAAATTGAGTTTAGATTTAATAACTCTGGGGTGGATCTTTTCGATCGTCTTGGAAAGGAAATTTTGAAGAAATTTTAAGGGTGGTTAGATATAACATACAGCCTTAAGATTTTTCATTTTTGTAGATATAGAAATCAGAAAGTTATTCTAAAACACTTCTAGGATTTATTTTATCAATGGGACCTATTGTAATTATTGGATTGTAAAAATGAAAAAAGGTCTTGAAAACTCATAAATTGTTTGTTTTCAGGGTTTTACTTTCACTGAGCGGAGAGTCAGGGATTCGAACCCCGAAGGACTTGCATCCTTAACGGTTTTCAAGACCGCCGCATTCAACCACTCTGGCATCTCTTCCGAGAAATATTGTGAATATGAGCTAAATTCTAATGTTTTAGAAACTCAGTTTTGACTGAGTCAGTGGAAATTTTTTAATTTAGTATGCAAATTAGTCATTAAATTTTTCAATACAAATTTGATGAAAGAACTCGCTGAAAGGATTTCTTCTTTATGTTCTTATTCAAACACAAAAACGGGAATTATTATGTAGTTTATTCTTTGGAGAATGGAATACGTAAAACCCGTTCAACGGGAACAACATTAAAAGGTGAAGCCCACAAATTCTTATCCGATTTTCAAAGGCAAATTGAAGAGGAAAAAAAGCAGATAGTAAATCCAATTAAAATCAAATTGCTGACTTAATTTCTTACTCACATCATATTGACCTACTTCAATAATGGCCTTAGGGTAAACTTTGGGATCAAGCTCATTCTGTCCTCTTATATGGAATGCCAAATATTGAAGTTGCAATTTTGGGGGATTCCGAATCCGTGATAAAAAATCCTACCACATCAAAACCTGCAGCTAACAACGTGTTTACAACAACTTTTGCATAACCTCCTGCACCTATAACAGATACTATTTTGTTAGTCATAATTTTTACTTTTAAGAATTTTTAAACAACAAAAGAATCTTATAATTCAAAGGTTAATAATTGAATTATGAATGCTAATTATTTAATAAAAGATACAAAAATAAATTAGTAATAGTCTATATAAAATAAAAAATAGTAGCTCCAATAGTGTACTATAAAATTTGAAAGCAATATCAATTAGGAGTTGAGAATTTTATATAGATTAAGTAAATTCTAAACAGGTTTTTAACCTTTAGAACAGATACAAAAAATAATAAACATCGATAACTTTAATTTATATACGGACGAGATTAAATGTTTAGGCCACCATATATAAATGATTATTAAGAATAAAAAAAACATGCTGAGAATTTTTATACCCCCAAATAATATTCCAGAAAAGAAATATATAATTAGTATTATTTTATCCGAATTCCTTGGTTTGGAATATAATTTGGAAGTTCATAATTCGAAATTTTATCTAATAACCTTTTCAGACCGTAAGATTATAATCGAGAATTCGTTTTTTGGTGCAAGAGAATCTGATGATTATTTAAAAATAGAAAATTTACCAGAACAAATTATATATCTCAAAAACGAATTCACTTGTGAAAAAGATTTACCAATTTTATATGGCTCTAACAAACTGCTAATAAGAGAAAAGGTTATAATTTTAGGTGCCGATATTTTTGCCTCTTCATTTTTTATGCTTACAAGATGGGAGGAATTTGTTAATCCTGCAAGAGATAATTTCGGGCGTTTTCCCGGTAATGAATCTGTTGCATTTAAAAATAATTTTATAAATAGACCTATTGTCAATGAGTATGTCGATTTCTTATGGAACTTGTTTAAATATCTGGGCTTTAATGGAGAGATGAGAAAAAGAGAATTTAAAATAATGCCCACTGTTGATGTTGATCAGTTATTCAGATATCATAACTTTACTAAAGTAGCAATACAGACTTTAAGATTTATTGGTAAAGGTAAAATAAGTAAAACGTGGGAATATTTAGGTGGATATTTCAAAACGATAATGGGTAACGCCTTAGATCCATTTAATACATACAACAAATTAATGCTTAGTTCAGAAAGGATTAATACCAAAAGTTATTTTTTCTTCCTTTCGGGGGTTAGTAAGGAGGATGGAGAAAGCCCTATGAAAGACAAAAGATTGACAAAAATACTTGATTGTATAAGGAGCAGGGGCCATTATATAGGTTTTCATGCCGGTTTCGATACTTTTGATAATCCGGTACTATGGAAAAAGGCAAAAAATAATTTGGATGAAGTAACAGGATTTAAAAATAAATTTGGAAGGCAACATTATCTAAGGTTTGACGTACCCCTCACCTGGAACATTTGGGAAGAAAGTAAAATGGAATGGGACTGTACTTTAGGATATGCAACTGTTCCAGGATTTAGATGTGGAACTTGTTTTGAATTTAGTGTCTTTAACATTCTTCGAAGGGAACAATTGAATTTAAAGGAATATCCACTTTTGATAATGGATGTCACTTTAAAATATTATCTAGGGTTAACATCACAGGAAGCAATCGACACCATAAGGGAAATAAAAACAAATGTAAAAAAGTTTAATGGAAATTTTGTTTTTCTATGGCATAACAGCAGCTTTAATATAAATGAATGGAGAAATTATAGAGAAGTTTTTGAAGAATTATGGAATTAGTTTATTCACAAATGCGAGTAATTCTCTTTTATACTTTTAATCTCAGGTTATCCAGAAAATCATAAATATTATTGATTATGAAATTATTCTGCGGCTTTATACTAATCGTCAGAATAATCAGAATGCAGAATAATTTGAATAAGTATTTAACCACTATACCTACTTTAAACTTTTAGCATTTCCATTTAAAGGAATATATTCGGGTACAAGAGCCTGCAAATAATGCATACAATTTTTGCTATCAAAATCATCACTATTTGTATAATCCAGTAGCTCGTTCAATTTATATTCAAAATTATCTACTATAATCTTGTTGGAGTTCTCAGATATGAAAATTTTCTCATTCCTAGTATTATTAAATTTTTCACTTCCGCTGAAAAGCTCCTCATAAAGTTTTTCACCGGGTCTGAGTCCTGTTGTAATTATGTCAATATCCTCACCTACGATTAATCCGCTGAGCCGGACTAAATCGTGTGCAAGATCTATTATCTTTACGGGCTTACCCATATCAAATACAAATATTTCTCCTCCGTTACCCATAATAAATGCCTGCAAAACCAGTTGCACAGCTTCTGGGATAGTCATAAAGTATCTTTGTACATCGGGATGAGTCAAAGTAATATCAGATCGTTTTTCGATCTGAGATAAAAAGATTTTTACTACACTACCTCTGCTGCCTAAGACGTTTCCAAAACGTACAACGGAAAACTTATTCTTATACTTTTTGGCAGCGTCGATCACGATCATTTCTGCTATGTGTTTGGTTGTGCCCATTATGCTGGTCGGATTAACTGCTTTATCGGTAGATATCAACACTATTTTTTCAAGATCAAATTCAACTGCAAGATCAACAATATTTTTTGTACCAAGAATATTATTTCGAATCGCTTCATAGGGATGTGATTCCATTAAAGGTACGTGTTTGTGTGCTGCAGCGTGAAATACAAAATTTATTTTATTTTCTCTAAATATTCTTTTTAATCTTGCGAAATCCTTAATATCGGAAATGAAACTTTCTATTGTTGCTCTGGGGAATTTTCTCCGCAATTCAATTTCTATTTCAAAAATTGAATTTTCACCGTGACCTAAGATGTACAATTTCGCAGGATTAAATCTTAGAATCTGTCTGCATATTTCGCTTCCGATAGAACCGCCGGCTCCGGTAACTAGAACATTTTTACCTCTAATCAAATCAGAAATTAATCCCAATTCGGTTTTAATTGGAACTCTTCTAAGCAGATCATCAATCTCAACTTTTCTTAATTTATTAAACTCAATTTTACCGTCTAGTATCTCATATAATGGAGGTAAAGTCAGAACTTCCAGATTATCAAATTCGTTACAGATATTAACGATTGCTTTTATCTCCGAGCCAGCTGCTGAAGGCATAGCAATTAATATTTTTTTAATTTTATATTTAATAATTAAACTTTTTAGTTCGTTTCTATTTCCAAGTACTTCTACGCCCCCTATTTTTTTCCCGATTTTTTTTGGATCGTTATCAATAAATCCCACAACATAAGATTCAAGTTTCTTTTTTCTTCTGAGCTCTCCTAGAACCATAATGCCTGCTTCTCCAGCACCAACTATTAAAACTCTGGCTTCAATTTTCGATACTGTATTGTTCAGCCTATATGAAACACCTTTTGAAATCCGAGGTAATAAGCGAATATTAGTAATTAAAAACGTAGATATCATTGAATCAAATATTGAAACGGAGTAAGGAATTCTGGATAAAAAGCTGTGTGATGTATGCCTGAATAAAAATACTAATGCAAATTGTAGAGTTAATATCATAATGCCGGCAAAGATTATTTGTATCAGATCGTCTATGCTTGCATTTTCCCACCAGCGTGAATATATGCCTGTTGAATATAGGATTACAACTTTTAAGACCGCAAATAAAGCACCAAAGTAAAATATTTCCAAAATAGGAATTGAGAAATGAAAACCGTCAAATCTTATAGGAAAACAGATAAACGGCACTATCATAAAAACAATAAAATCAACAAGAAAGAAATATCTGTTACGAATCCTTGGTATAATATTTTTCATACGTAATTCCAGTGCTAAATAAATTATTAATTATTAAAAATATCCTCTCAAAATCATTTTCACTTAAGTTAGAACCTGAAGGAAGACATAGCCCGTCTTTAAATAAAGACTCAGATGTACCGTTTGCATAATGGGGTGCATCTTTAAACACCGGCTGCAAATGCATTGGCTTCCACAACGGGCGTGACTCAATATTATTTTTTTCTAGTTCAAATCTTATATCTTCTCTTGTAATGCCGTTTGTTTTTACCGGATCAACAATTATTGTAGTTAGCCAGCGATTAGAGAAACTATTTTCAGGCTCCAAAAGAAAACGGATACCCTCGAACTGCGATAATTCTTTCCGGTACAACTCAAAATTATTTCTTCTTATTATTACTCTTTCATCTATCACTTCCATCTGTCCCCGGCCTATTCCGGCAATTACATTACTCATTCTGTAGTTGAAACCTATTTCAGAGTGTTCATAATGGGGAGCATTATCCCTCGCCTGCGTAGCGAGGAAGCGGGCTTTCCTTATATATTCTTCATTGTTGGAGATTAAAGCGCCGCCGCCTGAAGTAGTAATAATTTTGTTACCGTTAAATGAGAGTATGCCCATATCGCCAAAGGTTCCAACGTGTTTGTCTTTATATCGTGAACCAAGAGCTTCAGCTGCATCTTCAATTAAAGGGATTTCATATTTATCTGCTATAGATTTTATCTCATCTATCTTTGCAGGCATACCATAAAGATGAACAAGAATAATTGCTTTTGGTTTTTTACCTTTTGAAATTCTAGACTTAACTACTTCCTCAAGTAGATTTGGATCCATATTCCAGGTATCAGGTTCACTGTCAATAAAAATCGGAGTGGCGCCTAAATAAGCGATTGGATTAGCGGAAGCTGAGAAGGTAAAACTCTGACAGATTACTTCATCTCCGGATTTAACCCCTAATATTACTAAAGCAAGGTGAATTGCTGCAGTTCCTGAAACTAAAACTGCTATATCATTTGCATTGGTGTATTTGGATAAATCTTTTTCAAAGCCGTTTACATTAGGACCTAGCGGGGCAATCCAGTTAGTAGTAAAAGCTTTATTGATATAGTTTAGCTCTCTACCGCCCATATGAGGGGGCGAAAGCCATATTCGAGGATTTTTCATAAAATCTTTACCCTGTATTTACCCTTGAAATCTATATTTAGATACATTTTTATCATTTTTGTACAACAAAAAAATATTCGCAAATTTATTATTAATGATTAATAGCCTTAAAATAAAGGTATTCGGAGAAGTTGATACAGAGATATATCGTTTAAATATGATTATCATATGCTGTCAATACAGAAATAAAATTATTAAAAGGTACTATAATCCTAAGCCGTCCCTAACGAGAGGAGAGAGCCAGATTATAGATTTACTCATCAGTTTGTCCCAAGCACTGTAATTATCTCTTTCACCAAATTTCTTTCAAATGTAAAGAAACACATTTCAGTTAACATTTATCCAACCCTATGTATACTATGCTAAATTGATATTATTGTGCACTGGATAATTATCAATTAGAATACCAAGATTAACCGCAAATATTAGCTGCTTTATCTGATATAGTGTTTTTACAATAATCTTAAGATCTAATAACAATGACATATTATTAGAGTATTCTAAATTAATCTTTACTTTATCCGGAAAAATTACTTCATCTGCTCATTTAACCTCAGATACTATTAATGCCAGATGTAATGCTGCGGTTCCAGAGAGTAATACAGCAGTATCTTTTGTATTGATGTATTTTGTAAATCTTCTACAAATTGATCTACATTTTGGCCTAACGGAGCAATCCAGTTTGTGGTAAATGCTTCATGGAAGTAGTTTAGTTCTGTACCGCCCACTTTAGGTGGAACAAGTCAGATACGCGAGTTACCCATCATGTTTGACCCCCTCAATGTGATTCTCTAAAACTAAATATAGTTTACCTGATGAGAATAGAATTGTATTCAAAATTTAGATAAATTCTAATGCTAATGAATTAAAAGTATATATAATTATAATAAAATTAAATAATTAGTTAAGATTAGTAGTAACGGTTTCTGTTCAGGAAGGGTAACTTATTGTTATAATTGTAGTTAACTGCTATTATTTATAGCAACTTGTAATAAAATTTTTTTATACTATTTGATATGTTAATCTTAAAATATTTAAGATGATTACCTGGTAAGGAACAGTTGTAAATTGTTCTATCGTATTTCCTTGGCATTTATTGTTTTTATAATTCGTCCCGGGTTGCCGACCACAACAGAATAATCTGGAACGTCTTTAATAATAACTGCGCCTGCACCTATTTTACACCATTTGCCAATAGTTATATTTGGAATGATAATAGCCGCGGCACCAATATGCGTTCCTTCTCCAATTTTTACATTACCGCAAACAGTAGCATTTGGAGCTATATGTGCAAAGTTATCAATAATGCAATCGTGATCTACTGAAGCGGCTGTATTGATGATTACGTGGTTACCTACTTTCACTGAAGATTGCAAAATTGACTTGTGGAAGATTACAGTACCTTCCCCACTTATAACATTTTTTGAAATTGCTGCCGAGATGTGATGAACTGATGCAAATTTATGGCGCATTATTTTTGACAACTCTTTTCGAATTTCATTCTCCCCGATTGAAATAATTATTTGTTCATTAGGCAAGTAATTTGGATTGTATGTCCCAAGAACTTTATAACCTAATAATTCTTTTTTACTTAAATCATCGTCGAAAATTCCAGTTACAGAAATCATTTGAGATTCTAAACAATCAATTATTACTTTAGCGTGACCGCTGGCTCCGTATAATAACACTAATTACTCCCTCTAAATTTTTCCATTGTGGCTGAAGTATCAGAGTTAATACCTTCTTTTTTTAATATTTTTAATAATGTAAGAATAAATATTTTTACATCTAAAAGAAAAGAAATATTTTTCACATACCAAACATCATAATTAAATTTATCTTCCCAACTGAGGGAATTTCTGCCGTTTACCTGTGCCCAGCCTGTTATCCCGGGTTTAACGTTATGTCTTTTTCTTTGATGGTCATTATATAATGGCAAATATTCAATCAGCAAAGGTCTCGGTCCAATTAAGGACATATTTCCCTTAAGAACATTAACAAACTGCAGCAATTCATCAAAAGAAAATTTTCTAATTAAACTTCCAATTTTAGTAAGTCTCTTTTCATCTGGAAGCAATACACCGGCTTCATCGTTCTTATCACTCATTGTCTTAAATTTAATGAGATTGAAGATCTGCTCGTTTTTACCCGGACGTTTTTGAATGAAAAAGATTTCGCCTTTGTTACTAATAAATAAAATAATTGAAACAAAAATAATTATTGGTGAGGCTATAATTAATAAAAATAGAGCCAGCAGGAAATCCAATACAGGTTTGAATAAGTTTTTATATGCAGATGTCATCTCAAGTATTCTAATTCTAATTTTTGATACTCCTTCAAAATTTCATCCCACACATATTTCTGTTCATACCTGCTACTTATCAGATCCCGTGCATTGCTGGCTAAATATACTCTTAAGTCATTATCATTCATCAATTTTAACATAGCCACAATCAAATCATTTTTATTTTTAGGCTCAACGATTAATCCATTTTTACCGTGCTCAATAATTTCATTACATCCATTAATATTGCTTACAATACAAGGTAAACCCATAGCACCTGCTTGCATAGGTACATTGGGAAATCCTTCACGGTAACTAGGAAAAACTAAGGCATTACTTGCCGCAAGATATTGTCTTACGTCATCCTGCCAGCCACAATGGATTATGTTTTTATTATTATTTAAAATTTCTTTTGAAGTATTAGATATTGGATCCAAATCTTCCTCGAACGGGCCGATTAAAAGTAATTTTGTATTCTTATTATTTCTATTTATTTCATTAAAGGAATATAATAGTTCATTTATGCCCTTATCTTTAACTACTCTACCTATAAAACAAAAAACAAAATCATGGTCTTTAATCCCCAATTCAATTTTTAATTTTTCAGCACGTTTAATTAAATCGTTAT
>Ga0184631_10000136_pt1 | contig 13821 bp, 11 predicted proteins | sample PLM4_90_b1_FD_133160 | JGI IMG/M metagenome (GOLD analysis project Ga0184631, IMG submission 133160) | Groundwater sediment microbial communities from an aquifer in East River, Colorado, USA - PLM4_90_b1 | ecosystem: Environmental > Terrestrial > Soil > Riparian zone | place: USA: East River... | reverse complement strand
GCATCGCCGCCAGAGTTTGTCGGTAAAGTTCCTCCATCTACAAAGGTTGTTCCGCCATCTGTAGAATATGAAAAACCTGTAAATTTGTTTGCACCACCTGAGTTTGAACCGGAATCGTTGAAGCCAATTATGACATTGCTACCAAAAGCAACGATGGATGTTTCGCTTTGAGTAAAATTAGCTGTTCCGGTAGATCCAGCGTTGTTGTTGACCAGTGCGTCTGCAGCTGCCTGCTGATCAACAATTCCACCCTGGAAGGGAATTTCTCCATTCTTTTCTTTCAATAAAAAGTTTTGGAAATCGGCAGGAGTATACTGTTCACGCAATCCATCTTTCATTGGAGGAATTTGCTGCACGTTGACACTCTGTGCAAAAACTGTGCTGGTCAGCAACAGTGCAAGAAACAGTGTTGAGAGATTCTTCATTAGTTCTCCATTTTTTGTTAGTGATATGTTAATTATTGATTGAGAAAAAATTCGTTTCAACTTGAGTTAATCTGAACTTAAACAGTTTGATAGTTAGTAATAAGTTCGATAATAAAGTGACACCTTAAAAGTGATGGTAAAAGGTAAAATATATTTATTGCTACTGAAGTGATCCGGTTTATCCTAAAAATTTATTGAGGGTAAAGTTAAGTAAATCTAATAATAATATGCTAATGCAAATTTCTATTTTTTTTGATTAAAAATTAGACAGATAAAGCATATGAGACGATCCTTTGAGAGGAATAATATCAAAATAAAAAAGCCCCGACAATGCGGGGCCTACGAAAATATTGACGCAAGATTTTTCGCCTGGCGTAACTAGGCTCAGAATATTTGCATCGTAATTATTTCATTAACACAAGCTTCTTCGAGGCAGTATAGTTTGGAGCTTCAATTTTGTAAACATAAACACCACTTGATAATCCGCCAGCGTTGAAAGTAACCTCATATCTATCAGCTTTCTGAAATGCATTTACGACATTGGCAACTTCTTCACCCAACAAGTTGTATACTGCAAGCTTTACAAATCCATCTTCCGGAATCGAGTAACTTATTTTAGTGGTCGGATTAAATGGATTGGGATAGTTTTGTTCAAGTGCATATTCAAGAGGTAGTTCAACTTCGACATTGATTTCATTTGAATACTCAAAACTACCGTCGAAGTCGATTTGTTTTAGTCGATATGAATAAATGCCCGCTTCAAGCTTTGAATCAATAAAAGAATATGCTTTTGGCTCGGTGGTTGTTCCGAATCCTGCTACATACCCTACTTCCTCAAACGTTCCACCGGTTGTCATTCGTTCTATGGAAAATCCTTGGTTGTTGGTTTCTGTTGCAGTTCTCCAGCTCAATTCAACTTCATCTCTCACCGTGTTTGCAGAGAAGGAAACCAATTCAACAGGAATAGTATAATCTATATTTGCAATTCTTGTGCGCCAATTGAAAGAACCGGTTGTAGGTTGATATTGATTCACATACCAGAAATTGATTCCATTAGGATCAACATTCATAGAGGTATAATCACCCCATCTGTTTAAATTGGTTTGCGAACCAGAACCTGCAAATATGGTCTCCTCAGGTATGGTCATTTGACCGGCGGGGTCGGTGGAATATCTGCCGGTATATCTGATTGCAGGGAACATTGCAGTGCTGGATACTGAATAACCGAGTGCAATATGACCGGCAGCATTAATTGCGATGCTTCCCATCCATCTCTCTAAACCATCTGCCGGGGCATAAGTACCCTCCTGGAATAAAGTCCACGTAGAGGCAGGTTTACGAAATTCATACCATCTTGTTCCGGCACGACTGCTTCCTGCATCTATTGTATGACAAACTACCATAGATTGATGAGTTCCGAAATTTCTGTAATCCAAGCGATTCATTGCCCTATCTGAAAGATTATCAAGCAATTGGCCGGTTCCCTGCTGAGTAATACCATTTACAGTAGTATATGGAGATGTAGCTATAAAACTTGGTCCGGTAAAAGTTGAGTTTGCCGGGGTGATATAATCAACATGAAACGAATATATGTCAAAACCATCGGAACCACCGTAGAATGCATTATCATGTAATTGCCCGAAATAATTCGGTGCACCAGCTGGTGGCGTAGTAGCACCATTCCAGTCTGAAGGCAAAAATGAATAAGTTGTTGCACCGGAACCAGTGAATGTTATAGCTGTTGCTGCAGCTCCAGTTAACATTTGCGATCGATCAAACGCTGTGTTTAATGTTCCTACATAGTTCAACGAACCAGAGCTAAATGAATTTGCAGACATATAATAACCATCAGGCCAAATCCCAAATTTTGGATAATCCGGTATTCCCGTGTTAAACGTAAAACCATAGCGATGCCAGGAGCCAGTAGGATCTCCTGTTTGTGAAACCGCTATAATTATATAAGATGGTCCATTTGGAAAATTAGGAAGTGAGAATTGAGCAATAAAAAATCTATCAGCAGCTTCATCATAAAGCACGATGGGATCTCCATCATTTAAGCTGCTTGACCATGGACCTGGAAAACCAGCCCAGATTGTACCAAGATTTAATGGTCCTAAAAGAGAAGTTCCGGTCTTATTCCAAATTTGAAAACGGACATTCACAGTCTCAAAATAATGATTAGGTCCGACATCACCATTATTATCCGGTGGTGCGTATCCCGATGCTGCAACACCATCCCATGTCTGAAAAATAAAACCAGCACCCTCTGTTCCCATAATTTCCTGAAGAACCGGATCATCTTGATAACTATCTTCAAATTTGGGGGGAACAGTAAGAAGCGGTATTATTCCATCCCGCCATGGTGTTGGATTGAGTGGTGCTTCAGGTATATCTCTAAGGGGTGGAGAAGTATCGTGGTATATGCACTCAGCTACCTCAGGTCCTGTAAAAAAATTTCCCTGGGCAAATGAGATACACGAAGCAGAGATCAGAACGAACAACGCAAATGAAAATACTGTTTTCATTTTGCCTCCTAAGTTGGTTGATAAATTAGAGTGTTATTTAGTTGAATAGATTAAGTTTTGCTTTCAGATAACAAGTAAAATTTTTTTGTATGTATAATATCATTCATCATTACCACGTTCTAATATACATAAGATTTTCTTTAAGATACAAATGTAATTCAGTAATTCTCAGCGAAGTAAAATCATTTTCTTTGAGCTTATAAAACCAGATGCAGACAAAGTATAAAAGTATACCCCACCTGAAAGTTCTCCTGCATCAAAAATAATTTCGTAGCTGCCAGATCTGAGTTCTTCGTTAACCAGAGTAGCAACTTCACTTCCAAGAATATCATAAATTTTTAAGCTTACAAATTCGAATCCTGCCTTACCCTCAGGCAGGTTCGAGATTCCAAATTCAATTTTGGTCGTTGGATTAAATGGATTTGGATAATTCTGCTGAAGAATAAATCTGTCAGGGATAAAATCCTCTTCAGTGATTACAAAGCTAACACTGGGTTTGTATTTTATTATTGCACCGTCCGCTCCAACACCAAAACCATGAAGTGAGTCTGGAAAAACCATTTTAATTATCATCGCGCTGTCAGGTGTTGATACCGCCGCCCAGTTTAAACCAGAATCTAAACTGTATATTAATTTTTCTTCACCTCCCAAAGGACACCAGGCTTCAGTAGCAGTCCTAAAATCAATATCCCATGCAACTCCACTAATACCAATGTACTCGAATTCCCAGGTTAATGCCCCATCCAATGTGCTCATAGTTCCAACTCCAAAACCCCAAGGCTCAAAATCACCACCAACGCCGAGAATATTTAATGAATCTTTAATGTGAAGCTGGTAAATGGGTTCTGGTGCGACATAAGGTGTGTCAATCACATTCCAGTAATCGCCTCCATTAGTTGTCCACCAGATTATGCCAGCACGATCAAAAACACCGCCCGAGGCATAACCAATTCTGGCATTATAAAATTGAATATCATAAACCGGGTATGTAGAAAAATCAGAGGAATCAATTTCTGCCTCTGTCCATGAAAGACCACCATCAGTTGTTCTTACGATCGGAGAAGGTTTTCCTCCCATCCAGCCATTTAATGAATCTAAAAATAATATGCATTGACTGAATATATTTTCCTCCGGATAAGACGAGCTTATCCAGTTTGATCCACCATCGGTCGTCTTCAAAATGTATGTGCCAAAAGGATAATCAAAAACTTCCCATGAAGCGGCCCAACCAAGATTCCTGTTTAAAAAGAATATATCGTAGATATTATTTTCTGAATGACTGTTTTGGATTATCCAATCGGCTCCGCCGTTCGAGGTATGGATAATTGTTCCTGAAAAACCGGCAGCCCATCCGAATAAGCTATCCACAAAAAAAACTGAACTCAGATATCCGTTCGTTGGACTATTCAGTCTTTCCCACGTTCCTTGGGCTAAAGAAAAGTTTTGGTAAACTATTAACAATAGAATTACTATTAAAATATTATTTTTTTTGTTAAAAGGCTTCAAAGAATAAATAAATTTTTATTCTAATCTTCTTAGAAGGAGCCTCTGCGATAAAACTTAATAATGAAATAACTTTCATTGATAATTCCTTCAATCCATATTTTAACACAAACTTAAGCTAATAAGTAAATGAATGCAAAACAATCAATGGAAATTTATTTGAAAGATTATTTAAGTATTTTTCAGAGGACTTTTCTAAAAAAAGTATTTTTTCCCTCGATAACTCAAATGATATATTTAATATTATTATCAATTACCATAATATTTCTGCTGAACGTTTTGATTATTTATTCTCTGCAAAGAATGTTTGGTGCAGGTAAAAACGAAAATAATCCTGTAAATATTTCCATAATCATTGCTGCAAAGAACGAGGCGAAAAATATTAATGCCCTGGTTGACTCAATAAATAATTTGAATTATCCTGTTGAAATGTTTGAAGTCATACTTGTTGATGATAATTCAACTGATGGTACTTATGAAAAATTAAAAATTAAAATAGACAAACTGAAGAATTTTTCAATTAAAGATTTAAAGACTTTAGACCTTAGCGGTAAAAGAGAAGCATTGTCATTAGGAATAAAAAATTCCAAATACCCCTATATATTAATAACGGATGCCGACTGCCGACCGCAAGCCAACTGGTTAAAAGCTTATCAAAAAAAATTTGAACCTGGCTATGAAATGCTTTTCGGAATCGCTCCATTTTATCAGCGCAAACAATTGCTCAACAAGAGTGCCTGCTTTGAAAATTTAAGAAGCTCAGTACTTTCATTTTCGATGGCATCATTTGGATGGCCATACACCGCTGCAGCAAGAAACTTTGGGTTTACTAAAAAAGCATTTGAATCTCTTGGAGGATATTCTCAAACAAAAGATACACTCAGTGGTGACGATGATCTTCTTTTGCGAGAGGCTGTGAAGAATAAAATGAAAATAGGTGTAGTCACCGAACCCGGATCATTAATTTATTCGGAAACTAAAAAAACTTTTAAGGAATATTTTCAGCAGAAAGCAAGACATACACAAACTTCATTTCATTATCTCAAAAGACACCAATTCATTCTTGGTTTCTGGCATTTAATTAATTTAACTTTTTTATTTTCTCCACTGCTGATGTTCTTCAATCCACTTCCGGGGATACTTCTTCCGGCAAAGCTCATAATTGATCTTGCAGTCGTGAAATCGAACCAAAAAAAATTCGGTTATAAATTCCTGATGATAGAGATTTTTTATTTGCAGATTTTTTACGAGATACTGCTAATAATCCATTTCTTTAATGCAAATTTCTCTAAGATAAAATGGAAGTAAGCAAAGAAATTCAGAGGGAATATAATCCTGCGCATCCCAATTATGAGCGCTGGCAAAAAGCCCGGGATCTTTCCGATGAGCGTGCAAAATTTGTTGAAGCTGTGTTATCAACTGAATTAGTTCCTGAAGGGTTGAAAATTCTAGATGTGGGTGCAGGTGAAGGAAGCACTTCAATGCTTTTTTCAAAAAAAAATTCTGTTGTTAGTATAGAAATGAAATCTGAAAGGATAAAAAAAATTTCACAGACTGATTCACTTCAACCGGTATTAGCTGACAGCCTAAGATTTCCATTTAAGTCTGCCTCCTTCAATCTCATAATTTTGCAAGATGTGATAGAACATTTGAATGTCGACGAAAAAATTACTTATGACTTACATTCTCTGTTGAAAAAAGACGGAGTCATTTATCTTAGTACTCCCAACAGGATTTCGCTTTTGAATATCATTTCCGATCCACACTGGGGAATGCCCATTTTATCACTCTTAAAACGTATTCAAATTAAAAAATATTTTCTTAAGCATTTCAGAATGAATGATTATAATAGGGATGATATCGCAGAGCTTTTATCCTTGAAAGATATATTTGATTTATTCAGCAGAAATTTTAATATAAAAATTTGCACAAAATTTTCAGTCAGTCATCTGTTAAACGGCGGTAAAGGATTAGTATGGAGCAATTTCCATATCCTTTTAGTCAAAATGGTAAATATTCTTGGCCTAAAGAAATTATTATTCGGTATTGCTAATGACAAACCGGGAATGATAAACAGATTTTTAACACCAACTTTTTATTTCGTTCTGAAAAGGAAATAATTCATTTTGATATTAGATGGCTAAAAAATTATCTTTAGTTAATTAAATTTGATTAAAATGGATTATAAACATTTATCCGAACTTGCAGTTAAAGCAAAACAAAACGCTCTTCCAACGTATTCTAACTTTTACGTTGGCGCAGCAATATTAACCAATAACGACAAAGTTTACACAGGCTGTAATGTTGAATCGAGCTCTTACAGTTTAACAATTTGTGCAGAACGGAATGCTATATTCAAAGCTATTTCCGAAGGAGAAAGAGAATTCAAAGCTATTGCAGTTGCCGGTGATACTGAAGATTACATATCTCCATGCGGAGCCTGCAGACAGGTAATAAACGACATTTGTGGTGAGATTGATATTGTTCTTGTAAACTCAAGTGGTGATTACATTGTGAAAAAAACTTCAGAGCTTCTCCCTCTTGCATTCGGAGATAAAGATCTTGAATAAAAATAATTAATATATTTTTTGACTTTTGACTTTTAACTTTTGAATTTTAACTTATGACAGACATTCCTCCACATCAGCTTCCTAAAGATACCGGCTGGATAGAAGTTATAACCGGCTGTATGTTCAGCGGAAAGACTGAAGAGCTCATTCGCCGTTTGCGAAGAGCCCAGATTGCGAAACAGAAAGTGAAAATCTTTAAGCCAAGGATTGATGCAAGATATTCTGAAAATTCAATAGTATCACACAACGAGCAATCACTTCCTTCAATTTTAATTGATGATATTATAGAGGTGCTTAAATACGCAGATGATGCACAGGTAATTGGAATTGATGAAGCACAGTTTTTTAATGAGGGTACTATTCATATTTGTAATTTACTTGCTTCGCGTGGCAAGCGAGTGATTATTGCAGGGCTGGATCAGGATTACACTGGAAAACCTTTCGAGCCGATGCCTCAACTTCTCGCAATTGCTGAATATATTACAAAGCAGCATGCAATTTGCGTTGTGTGTGGAAATCCTGCTGATAAAACACAACGAAAAACTACCGAATCAGAAAGAGTTATTGTCGGTGCCGCAGATATTTACGAAGCCCGCTGCCGAAAATGCCACTACATTCCAAAAGAAAGTTAAAGAGGTATTATGGATTTTACTTCCGTTCTCAGAGGATTATTTGGAATACTACTGCTCGTTGGTATCTCCTTCATTTTATCTAACAATAAATCAAAAATTAATTGGCGGCTGGTAGCCGGTGGACTTGCACTGCAGCTTGTGTTTGCTGTTCTTATTCTTAAAGGCGAAAGCCTCCGGTCGTTTTTCTCTCCATTTGGGTGGCCGAAAGATTTTTTTAACTGGATAAGTTATTTCTTTGTGCTTGTACTGAATTTCACTACCGCTGGTGCAAAATTTGTTTTCGGAGATCTTGCAAAACCTCCTGGTTCTGAAGGAAGCCTTGGTTCATTCTTTGCATTCCAGGTTCTGCCAACAATTATTTTCTTCGCAAGTCTGATGTCTCTGCTCTATTATCTTGGTATAATGCAAATAATAGTTAAAGGTATGGCATGGATAATGGCAAAGACTCTCGGTACAAGTGGTGCAGAATCTCTTTCAAATTCGGCGAATGTATTTGTTGGACAAACCGAAGCTCCATTAATGATAAAGCCATTTTTAAATGAGATGACGAAAAGTGAAATTCTTACGATAATGGTAGGTGGAATGGCAACAATCGCTGGTGGTGTGATGGCGGCTTACATACAAATACTTGGATCGGCATATGCAATAAAACACGGTATTCCTCTCGAACAGGCACAGCAACTTTTTGCAACTCATCTGCTTGGTGCAAGTGTTATGGCTGCACCGGCAGGAATTGTAATTTCAAAAATCATTTATCCTGAAACTGGTGATCCGGTTACAAAGGGTACATTAAAAATTGAAGTTGAGAAGAATGCATCAAACGTAATTGAAGCAGCAGCTAATGGTGCGGCCGATGGCTGGAAACTTGCAATAAATGTTGGTGCAATGCTTCTAGCATTTATCGCTTTAATTGCTCTTATGAATTATTTGCTGAATGGATTTGGTGATTTAATTAATGTAAATGAATACCTGATGGCAAAATTCGGGCAACCACTCAGCTTTCAATTACTGATTGGCTTGGTGATGCAGTTTGTAGCTTTTGGAATTGGTGTACCATGGGAAGATGCCCTAAACTTTGGAAGTATGCTTGGGATAAAAGTTGTTCTCAATGAATTCGTTGCATACACTGAGATGGGCACATTGGTAGAGATGGGAAAAATTGTTAATGAAAAATCTATTCTGATGTTAACATATGCTTTATGCGGGTTTGCCAACTTCAGCTCAATCGCGATTCAGATTGGAGGAATAGGACCACTTGCTCCTGATAGAAAATCTGATATCGCCGCTCTGGGTATTAAGGCAGTAATTGGAGGTGTACTTGCTACGCTAATGACTGCCACTCTTGCCGGACTCCTCTTCGGGTGAAATGGTAGATCTTAGCTTCAAATATCGAGATGCGATATCCTACCTTAAAAAAGAATCTCCATTTGCTCCTGATATAGCAGTTGTTCTCGGAAGCGGACTCGGTAACTTCGCCGATTCAACTAAAAAAATAAAAACTATTCAAACGTCTAAAATTCCAGCATACCCTTCAGCAAATATTGAAGGGCACAAAGGATTAATTCATTTCGCAAAAGTTGAAAACAAAAAATTAATAATTTTCCAGGGACGCATACATTTTTATGAAGGATTTAATTTAAGCGATTGTATTCTTCCAGTGCTTCTGGCAAAAAAGATAGGCTGCAGTAAAATAATTTTTACAAATGCTGCCGGTGGAATAAATAAAAAATTAATTCCCGGGGATCTGATGCTGGTTGAATCATTCAATTCAATCAACATAAAAAAAGAATTAACTGAATTTATTGGTATTCCATCGCTGGAAGCAAAAAATAATTTTCTTAATTGTCCGTCAGTGAAGATGAACAAAATTTTCAAAGATGCTGCAGCCCAGGACGGAATTATTTTACATTCCGGAACTTACTGGTATACAAAAGGACCCAGCTATGAAACTCCGGCTGAGATTGAAATGATTAGGAGATTTGGAGGAGATGCAGCCGGAATGTCAACTGTTCACGAAGCTGTTTTCGCATCTTCACTCAAAATGGAAGTCGCAATATTATCCTGCATTACAAATATGGCTTCAGGAATTTCCCAACAAAAACTCTCACATGCCGAAGTAACCGAAACAGCAAAGCACTCCTCCGAAAAATTCGCTTTACTATTAAAAACAGCTATTTCGAGGATAGAGTAAATACTATTATTTACCGCTAATTTAATTGACTTTGTAAGAGGCAACCCCTAATTTTGGCAGTTAATTTTTATAATTTCAAATCACTTTATTAATCAGGTATGAAAGAATTTAGATTTAGATTTATTATCATCGTTGCCGCAATAGTCCTCTCCGTTTACCTACTGTATCCAACTTATCTGGATTTCCAGAACAGCAGCGACATAAAGCAGGCTGAGATGAAAAAACAAGAACTGCTTAAACAAACTAACCCTTATCTGACAAAATCAGAAATTGACAGATTACTCAGAGCTAACGAAGACAGTATCCTTGCTGCTAATCCGGATATAGTAAAGAATAGAGAAAAACGCATTAAGCTTGGTTTAGACCTTCAGGGCGGTATGCGTGTGGTTCTGGAAGTAAATACAGGAAAGCTTCTTGAGAAACTTGCTAAAAATCCTGATGAGATTTTCAGGAATGTTTTGGCAGAAGCACAGAAAGAATCGGAAAGAACAGACGAATCGGTAGTTGATATTGTGGTTAGAAAATTCAGCGATAGAGGAATAAGATTAAGCAGGTATTTTGGTACAATCAGGGATGATGATGATCAAATATTGTCAGATCTTAGTAAAAGTGCCGAAGATGCTGTTAACCGTGCATTGGAAATTATCCGCAACAGAGTTGATCAGTATGGTGTAAGCGAACCTTCTCTCCAAAGACAAGGTAGCAGGAGAATTATTGTTGAGCTGCCGGGTGTTGCACGCGAAGAAGAAGCTAAAAAATTATTACAGGGCACAGCACTTTTAGAATTCAGAATTGTTCGTGATGCGGATTTCACCTTCCCCATTATGCAAAAGATTGATGATGTACTTGCGGGTAAAGTTCTGGAAGATACTGCAAAAGTTGCAACAGAAGATAAGACTACTGAAAGTACACCAACCGATACTTCAATAGCATCAAGTGATACCACTACTCCCGAAGGTGAGCTTTCAGAAGAAGAATTCAGGCAAAAGCATCCATTTTTTTCAGTTGCTCTTTTAGATCCACAGGGGCGAAGTGCAGATGCCTATGTAAAATCTGAAGACAGAAGTAAACTAGAGCTTATGCTAAACAGGCCGGACGTTCAAAAAGTAATACCTAATAATGTTGAGTTCAAATTCCATGCAAAAACACAAAAAGATCCAGAGGGTAATGAATTTTATGTGATGTATCTTGTAAATAAAGAACCAGAACTTACCGGAGGTGTCATTACCGATGCAAATGCTAACATAGATCCTAATACATCTGCACCAATAGTAAATATGACGATGAATTCTGAAGGTGCTACTGAATGGGCAAGAATAACAGGTGCAAATGTAAATAAGAGAATTTCTATTATGCTGGATGGAGCCATTTTCTCTGCACCGGTGGTAAAAGGTAAAATTCCCGGCGGCCGTTCTCAGATTGAAGGAATGGCTGACCTGAATGAAGCAAAACTTTTAGAAATTGTTTTAAAAGCCGGTGCCCTGCCAGCCCCCGTTGATATTATTGAAGAACGTACTGTCGGTCCATCCCTTGGCGAAGATTCAATCAACAGTGGATTCATTTCAATTCTTCTCGGTTATATCGCTGTTGGATTATTTATGATTCTTTATTACAAGCAGGCAGGAACTATTGCTTCGGGAGCTTTAATATTCACAGTCCTTTTTACACTCGGAATTTTAGCAGGTTTTAGTGCTACACTTACATTACCTGGTATTGCAGGTATTATTTTAACAATTGGTATGTCGGTGGACTCAAACGTGCTTATTTACGAGAGAATAAGAGAAGAGTTAGCTACAGGTAAAACTATAAAAGCATCAATAGATAGTGGTTTCAAACGAGCCAATTCTGCCATCATTGATTCCAACCTCACAACATTTATAACAGGTATTATACTTTACCAATTCGGAACCGGACCAGTTCAAGGATTCGCACTAACTCTGATGATTGGAATTGCTGCAAGTTTGTTTAGTGCATTGGTAATCGCACGTTTGGTGTTAGATATAATGATATCTAAAAATATACCAGTCAATGTTGGATAAATAAAAAAGTTAAAGGGAGTTTTCGATAGTTATGAGAATATTTCAAAATTTTCAATTTGATTTTCTTAGCAGAAGAAAGTATGCTTATTTTTTATCTAGTGCTCTGTTTTTGATCGGAGTAATTAGTGCAATTTTCAGGGGTTTTCATTTTGGAGTTGATTTTAACGGTGGCAGCGAAATAGTTTTGCAGTTTGAAAAGCCCATTCAGATTTCGGATGTCAGAGAATACGTGGATGGTATAGGTTTAGGTTTTGTCGAAGTTAAAACATTCGGAGATGAGACAGGTGTAATGATCAGAACCGAACAGCAGGTAATTCCTCCTCAAATTTATCCTAGGGTTATAGAAGGGTTGGAGAGTGTGATTGAAAAAATAATCCCTGCTGTTCCCAGACAAATAGTTGATTCTTCAGCCAACTCTATTACCTATTCCTTTGCAAATCCCGACACAACAAACAAAATAGTTGACGCACTATTAGAAGCCGGATTTCAAGCAGGAAAAATATCAGAGGAACCGAACAACAATCAAATGCTTGTCAACATTGGTATAGCTGACTGGATAAAAGAAAACCTGCGAACAAAAATATCCAACAATTCATTCATTGTTCTTAAAGAAGACAGAGTCGGACCCAAAATAGGTGAAGAACTGAAACGAGATGCGGTTCTCGCACTATTCTTTGCCCTGGTGGCGATACTTTTTTATCTCGGATTTAGGTTTAAATTTATCTTTGCTATCGGCGCGGTTGCTGCTCTCTTCCACGACGTTTTAATTACTTTAGGATTATATGCAGCGCTGTACGGTTTGATTCCAGGATTAAATCTTGAAATTGATCTTACTATTGTGGCTGCTTTCCTTACACTTATTGGTTACTCTGTTAATGACACTGTTGTAGTTTTCGATAGAATAAGAGAGAACTTAAAGTTGCACAAGACCAGGCCACTTTTTGATATAGTAAACTCAAGCATGAGTCAAACAATGAGCAGAACAATACTAACCGGTGGTGCCACATTATTAACTCTCCTTGTGCTTTTAATATTCGGCGGCGAAGTACTTAGAGCTTTTGCATTTACAATGTTCTTCGGAATTATTATCGGAACTTATTCATCAATATTTGTAGCCAGTGCATTCGTTTATGAATATGCGAATAAGTTTAGTAAAAAGGTTGAATTTTAATTTCTATTTAAGCCGGAGAAATTTCTCCGGCTCTTACTACCAATTTCAAACCATAAGATTTTAGAAATTCCTTATCTTCAAAAACTTATCAGCTTCCTACCAAAAGTGATTCATTTGGAATTACTTCAAATAGTGGTATTTTAAATCAAACATAAATAACAATATCAATTAACAATATAAGGAATATGGTGAGCACTAAATTATATGTAGGAAATCTCCCCTGGACGTTTAATAATAATCAACTATTAGACACCTTTAAACCTCACGGAAATGTAATCTCTGCCAAAGTTGTAACCGATAAAGAAAGCGGACGTTCAAGAGGGTTTGGTTTTGTTGAAATGGAAAATGATTCTGATGCCAACAGTACAATCAAGTCCCTGAACGGATCGGAACTCAATGGTAGAAAATTCATAGTTGCTGCTGCTAAAGCAAACTAAATCACATCAGAACTATAAGCATACCTTTTTAAATAAAAAGCGTTAATTTTAAATAACGAGTATAAAACAAAGATCCTTACACTGAATGTGTTTTCTGGCGGGGATTCCAGTTATTTTGAATTAGGTCGAAAATTCTTTTTCACCATTCCAGCCAATTATTCCGGGCTGAAGGTTATACACTCTTTCAAAGCCTGCTTTGAGCATATAATTTCCTGCGTGAAAGCTTCTGTTCCCGCTGCGGCAATAAACATAGTAGCTCTTATTTTTATCCAGCTTATCGACTTCCTGCATGAACATTGGATTATTTATATCGATTAAAATTGAATTC
>Ga0184631_10000134_pt1 | contig 13919 bp, 14 predicted proteins | sample PLM4_90_b1_FD_133160 | JGI IMG/M metagenome (GOLD analysis project Ga0184631, IMG submission 133160) | Groundwater sediment microbial communities from an aquifer in East River, Colorado, USA - PLM4_90_b1 | ecosystem: Environmental > Terrestrial > Soil > Riparian zone | place: USA: East River... | reverse complement strand
TGCTGTCCCTGCCGTGAATGCCGGGATAGACATATTGCTTCACCCGCGGGACGCGAACGTGACCATCGACGCTATCGTGTCCGCTGTGGAGCAGGGCAGGCTGACCAGCCAGCGGATCAGTGAATCCGTCGGGCGGATCATGACCGCAAAAACGCGACTGGGCCTGTTCGACACCTCCGCTCGGAAGGCCGTCCGGATCGATTATCAGAAACATCGGCGCATTGCCCGGGATATCGGGAAAAAGGCGCTTCGGATTGCCTTCGGAGAAAAAAAGTTGTCCCCCCTGCCTTACGACGGCGGAGTGGCGTGCTTCATTCTTGATGACGACAATAACAGGGAATCAGGAGATGTCTTCGTCCGCGCGATGAGGGAGCGATGCAGGCACCTTCTGGCCGTGGTCCTGACACCGGGCTCGGAAATACCTGAATCCCTGGTGCTTGATAGTGTCAGGGCCTCGGAGTTTGTGGTCATAGCGGTTTATTCAAGGATCTCCGCTTCGAAAGGGCATTCGGGGCTCGACGACACACTCCGGGATATTGCCGTAAAAATATTAAAGACCGTCAAGTCGGAAAAGGGAAAATCGATAGTGATCTCCTTCGACAGCCCTTATCTTCTCGACCGTTTCAAGGACGCCGATGTGCGCATCGCGGCCTATGACCGGATGGATGAGATCCAGCAGGCCGCCGCGGAGCTGCTGGCGGGGAAGTAGAAAGGCAGGGCAAAGGGTCCCGCAGTCAGAATCGAGGCAAGAGGCACGAGGACGGGGGCGGTGAGAAAAACGGGGTGAGATGAGATGCATTGCCCTGTGCTCCGGACCCTGTTCTCCTGACGCCCATCCATCATGATGCATGTCATCCTCATTTTTCTTCTCTTCGCGTTCATTCACAGCATAACCGTATCAAGCTGGTTTAAGCTAGCATGCGTCAATGCTCTCGGTGAGACATTCATGCGGGCCTGGTACCGCTTTCTGTACAACACCATAAGTATTGTTACTGTACTCGTTGCGATCTATCTCATAGCGAAGGTCCCCGATCGTGAGATCTGGACCGCCCCGCTGTGGCTGAAATGGGTGATGCATGGCATCCAGTTCGCTGGTCTTGCCTTCGGCTCCCTTGCATTCGAGCATATGGACTCCGGGGAGTTCATGGGCTTCAGGCAGGTTTGGCGCTATCTCACACGACGGAAAACGGCGGGAAACATCGAGGGGCTTACGCAGAAAGAACTTGTCAGGAAAGGCGTCTACGGCATTGTGCGTCATCCAATGTATTTGGCAGGTTTGGTCATCTTCACCTTCAGTCCGATCATCACGGTCAATGGTCTGACCGTAACAGTCCTGGCGGACTTCTATTTCCTGTTCGGCGTATTCATTGAAGAGCGGCGGTTTCTGAGATTGTTCGGGGACGAGTACCGGGAGTATATGAGACAGGTGCCGAGGCTGATACCGAAAATGTTTTATGGCAGCGGACGCAGAGGAAAGCCATGAGTATAAAAAAGGAGAGAGACATCCCATCCCTCTCCGTGTACTCGGACAGTATAGTTAAAACGTGCGCGCAGGTGGTATAAAAAAAGTGCAGGTCCTGCAGTGCTTAATCTTCTCCATTGCTATTTTTTTCGAGTTTCCGGGCACACTTTATGCCGGTGACCTTCCATAAGTCCAAGCACATGACCGGATAAGCAGGGCAGATAAGAAACACCTGTTCCGAGCTTTTCATAAATCCCCGGCATTTCATTGCTCCAGCAGATGCAAGGCCTGGAACTGCAAGGGCGGCCTTATCGAACAGGCAGTGCCTCGCTCGTAGCGATGAAAATATGCATTGACAAGTATGGTGAGTCGTATTAGTATTCACCGGCAAAGTGGAGTTACTGTTTTTGGTTCATCAAGGTGAAAAATGTCATATGTCACGACAAGAAAAGAGCCGCGTTATGATTACCCCTCAACGATCCAGTATGTTGTGGGGTCGTCTCAAGCGGACGACGAGGCAGCACGCAAGGGGATTACCATTGACCTTAGCGCCGCCGGCTTTTGCATGTATGTATTCGACCCTCTCCTGCAAGGGCAGAAGATCATCATCAAGACCGCCCTCCCGGTCGATTCCCGGACAGCTGTGATCTGCTGGACCAGAAAAGAGAGCAGTTTATACCGATCGGGTTTAAAGTTCATATAAATAACCACTCCCTGCATCCCTCCCGGCATTGCGACCACCCTTCTTGTACCTTAATGAACACTTGACAATAACGGCATCCCTGGATATAATTAGTTTAACGTTAAATAGTTTAATATTTCACATTATGGATGTGATGGTATGAAAAGAACTCTTTATAAAGGAACAAGGGACGAGGTAAGGGCGCTCGGGACCTTTGTTAAGCTCGTGAGGGCGGCGGAATCTGTTACGACACGTATTCACCAGCACCTCATTGATGCGGGGTTGACCGTGAGCCAATTCGGCGTGCTTGAGGCGCTTTATCACATCGGGCCGCTTAGCCAGGTGAATATCGCAAAAAAGGTCCTCAAGAGCAGCGGCAACATTACCATGGTTATCGACAACCTGGAAAAGAGTGGTCTGGTGAAGCGGGAGCGGAAGAAGGACGACCGCAGGTATTATATCGTACAGTTGACCGATGAGGGCAGGAAACTGATCGGGAGCATCTTCCCCCGTCATGCAGCGAAGATCATGGAAGAGATGATGATCTTGAGCAGCACCGAGCAGGAGACTCTTGGAAATCTGTGTCGCAAACTCGGATTGCGGCAGCAGGGGGAAAAAATAGTATTATAATCCATGATAATACAAAGGAGAAAACAATGAGTAATAAATTGCCTATAACAGTGGAGTTGGAACCGGGGACGTACTATTGGTGCAGCTGCGGCAAGTCAAAGAAGGAACCGTTCTGCGACGGTTCACACCAGGGGACCACCTTCGTGCCGGTGGAATTTGTGATTAACAATAAAAAGAAAGTGTCATTGTGCACATGCCGGCGCACGAAAAAGGCGCCTTATTGCGACGGGACCCATGCTAAGGTTGACTGATTGGTTTTGATGGCGCGGCAGATTGCAGCGAACGGTCGCTGTAAACAAGGAGGCGGATATGATCAAGAAACTTTTTCAAACGAATGATGATTGGGCGCTGCTGGTGCTTCGTGTTCTGCTAGGGATCGTGTTCTTCCCCCACGGGATGCAGAAGCTGACATTCATGTTCGGAGGATCCGGCTTTGAAGGGACCATGGGGTTCTTTGAGACCAAGCTCGGCATACCCGCGTTCTTCGCCTTTCTGGCCATCATGGCGGAAGGGTTGGGGTGGCTTGGGCTGGTCACGGGACTGCTGACCCGTGTGGCGGCATTCGGTATTGCCGTGAACATGGTCGTAGCCGTGTATCTACTGCATTTTCAGAACGGGTTCTTCATGAACTGGTTCGGTGCTCAGAAGGGCGAGGGCTATGAATTCCATATCCTCGTTATCGCCATTGCGATCGCCCTGATGATCAGGGGCGGCGGGAAGTGGTCGATCGATAAGGGTATTGCTGACGGGATGAAATAACACACCTGACCAGGTGGGAGTCAAAACTAAGGGGTCACCAGATGGTGACCCCGTTCTTTTTTATTGAAGCGTTCTTCAGTTTATTCGGCCTGTTCATGGCCTCTGCGAGGAAAATCCCTAGTCGCTCTTATCCTTGCTCTTTGGCCGCTTGCCAGCTTCGAGGACCTTCTTCCGCAGCCGGATGGAATTGGGCGTTACTTCGACGAGTTCGTCTTCCTTGATGAACTCGAGCGACTGCTCAAGCGACAGCTGCCGGTGGGGTACGAGACGAAGCGCTTCGTCGGCGCCCGATGCGCGCATGTTCGTGAGCTTCTTTTCCTTGATCACGTTCACGTCCATGTCGTTCTCGCGGGAGTTTTCTCCCACGATCATGCCTTCATATACCGCCGTGCTTTCATTGATGAAGAGCTCGCCGCGCGGCTGGATGTGGTAGAGAGCATAGGTCGTGGTCTTGCCTGCCCGGTCGGCCACGAGCGCGCCGGTGGAGCGCTTGGCGATTGGTCCCTGCCAGGGTTCGTACCCGTCAAAAAGGTGGTTCAAGAGGCCGGTGCCGCGCGTGTCGGTCAGGAACTCCGACCGGAAACCGATGAGCCCGCGCGCCGGGATGCGGAATTCAAGGCGTACGCGGCCGTGCCCGTTGTTCGCCATCTTGGTCATGCGTCCTTTGCGCGCGCCGAGCTTCTGGGTCACAACGCCGATGAACTCATCAGGACAATCGATGACCAGGTTTTCCATGGGTTCGAAGGTCTTTCCGTCGCGGACCTTGGTAATGGTCTCGGGCTGGGAGACGGAGAGCTCATAGCCTTCCCGCCGCATCATCTCGATCAGGATCGCAAGCTGGAGTTCGCCGCGGCCCAGGACCTTGAAGGAGTCGGTCGCATCTCCCTGCTCGATCTTGATGGCCACGTTGTACAGGAGTTCCTTCTCGAGCCGCTCCTTCAAATGGCGGGAGGTGACGAACTTGCCTTCTTTGCCTGCAAAGGGCGAGTTGTTGATGGAAAAGATCATCGAGATCGTAGGCTCGTCCACGGCAATGCGCGGCAGGGGCTTCGGGTTCTCCGGATCAGTGATCGTATCGCCGATGTTCACGCCTTCAATGCCGGCCAGGGCAACAATATCACCGACGGTGGCGCTGGGCGTGTCCACGCGTTTCAGTCCTTCAAACGCAAAGAGCGACGTGATCTTGGTCTTGACCATATCACCGCTTTGGGTGATCACGCCGATGGCCTCCCCAACCCTTGCCGTACCGGCGAATATCTTGCCGATGGCCAGGCGTCCGACATAATCGTTGTAAATGATGTTCATGACCAGGAGCTGGAGCGGCGCGGTCTCATCGCCCTCCGCCTGCGGGACGGTGTTCACGATCAGATCAAAGAGCGGTTTGAGGTTCGTGCCTTCATCCTCCATCTTCAGTTTGGCGACGCCGTCCCGCGCGTTGGTGTACACAATGGGGAAGTCGAGCTGGGCATCATTTGCGTCGAGGTCGATGAACAGGTCGTAGACCTCATCCACGACCTCGGCGATCCGGGCGTCGGGACGGTCTATCTTATTGATGACGAGGATGGGCGGCAGTCCGAGTTCGAGCGCCTTCTTGAGCACGAAGCGGGTCTGCGGGAGAGGGCCTTCCGAGGCATCCACGAGCAAAAGCACGCCATCCACCATCTTGAGCGTGCGCTCCACTTCACCGCCGAAGTCCGCGTGGCCGGGAGTGTCCACAATATTGATCTTCACGCCGTTGTAGTGTAATGACGTGTTCTTGGCCATGATGGTGATCCCGCGCTCGCGCTCGAGGTCGATGTTGTCCATCACCCGCTCCTGGACGCGCTCATTGTCGCGGAAGGTGCCGCTCTGACGCAGGAGGGTGTCCACCAAGGTGGTCTTGCCGTGGTCAACGTGGGCGATGATGGCGATGTTGCGCAGGTCTGTTCTTTTTATCATTCTTTTTATCCTTTTTTGCCACGATGAGCACACCCTGCACTTGTTTATGGCCGCGTCCTCGCAAGAGCAGGCTACGTTGCCACTCAGAGACACTGGGGCGCAGGCGAAGTACACGAAGAAGTTCTTGGTGACGGGGTTTTCGTGGAACGCAGTGGGTTCTTTGTAAGCTGGGCATAATACCTTGTCAGGACCTGCTTTGTCAATGGAATAATACGTTTTATCGAATGATGATGCGGGGAGAATTCCAGCCAGCCCTTGTTCCGGGATCGTCAGGACAGCATCTCGTCGGTCCCGTGTGTGAAGCGAGCGATATTTGCAGCCTGGCGGCAACGGGCCACGCAGGAGGAGAAAGGTGACACCCCGCCTCCGCGTCAGTGACCCTTGGAAACGAATTTGCTGATCTCCAGTGCGGGCAAGGCGGGGCTGAATAAAAAACCCTGGGCCATATCGCACCGCAAAAGGCGGAGGATCTTCCACTGGTCCTCGGTCTCTACACCTTCGGCGATGGTCTTGAGGTTCAAATTGCGCGCCATGGTCGTAATGGCCGATACGATGGACGCGGCGTCGGGGTCCACGGTGATGTCCTTGACAAACGACATGTCGATCTTCACATTGTCGACAGGCAGCTTCTTCAGGTAGCTTAGGGAGGAATAACCGGTCCCGAAGTCATCGATCGATATTGATACCCCGATATCCTTCAGCTTTTTGAGGACCACGCTTGCAAAATCCAGGTCATAGATGCACATCCCTTCCGTGACCTCAAGGATCAGGCGGGAAGGGTCAATATCAAACTCATGAATGGCGCGTTCGACCATGTCAATGACGTCCTTATGGCGCAACTGCATCAACGAGAGGTTCACGGCAACAGGGAACTTCGCTGGTTCCCGGTCCCATTCCTTGATCTGACGACAGACGGTCCTCAGCACCCATTCCCCCACATCGATGATCATGCCCGAGTCTTCAAGCAGGGGGATGAACTTCGATGGGGGCACCATGCCATGCTTGTCGCTCTTCCACTTGATAAGGGCTTCCGCACCACCGATCCGCTTCGTGGTCATGTCCAGATAAGGCTGGTAGTAGACCAGATACTCATCGTTCTTGAGCGCCGAGTTGAGGCGCTTCTCTATCAGCATGCCCTCGGAAACTTTCCGGGTTATGTGCCGTGTGAAGAACTGGTAATTGTTCCGGCCCTCGCTCTGTGCCTGAGAGAGGGCGACATGCGCTTTCCCCAGAAGCGTTTCGACGTTCTCGCCGTCACTGGGATAGACACTGATGCCGACGGCAAGGGACAGGACGAGTTCTTCCCCTCTCAGCATGATGGGTTGCCTGACGTTGCTCATGATCCGGTCCACGGAGGCGCTGATGTCCTGCGTTCCGACCATGTTGTGGAGGGCGATGCCGAACTCGTCGCTGCCTATGCGGGCCACGGAGCCTCCTCCCCCGACCGTGTCCGTGAGCCGCTCGGCAATTGCCCTGAGGATGTCATTCCCGGCGCTGAAACCGAAGGAGTCGTTCACCAGCTTGAACCGGTCGATGTCTACGGCAAGTACCGCGATGAGGGAGCTGTTCTGACGCGCCTTTATGATCCCCTGCTCTAAAAGGTCGGAGAAGAGGACCCGGTTCGGCATTCCCGTCAGAACATCGAAATGGGAAAGGTAGTTGACCTTCTCTTTAAGGTTTTTCTGGTGGGTCACGTCCTTGCCCGTCGAGATGAGATGGATGATGGCATCCTCATCCTGGAAGGGGGTAACTGTCTCTTCAAGATAGAACAACTTTCCGTTCTTCGCCCGGTAGATAGCCAATCCCGAGAACGGTTGGCCGGCAAGGACGGTATCCCGCATCTCGTTGAAGAACTTTTCGGCATGCTTTCCGGATTTCCAGACGTCCCGGTTCTTCCCCAGAAGCTCCGTATTCGTGTATCCCGAAACTTTTTCAACGGCCTTGTTCACGTACTCGATCGTTCCCGACTTGTCAGTCACCACGACCAGGTCCGATGATTGCTCGACCGTGATCAGGAGCTTCTTGAGCGTTTCCCGGTCCCGTTTGCGCAGGGCGATCTGATTGCGTATGAACAGGAAGTAGGTCAGGACGGCGATGATAGAGAGCAGGTTTCCCGCTACGATCGTAAGAACGGCGTTTCGTTTTTGCGTTGATACGGAACTGTCATGCCGGGCGATCAATGCGAGTTCCGTTTCTCTTGTCGCCGTGAGGGTCTTGCGGATCTCTGCCGACAGCTGCCCTCCCTTGCCACTGCCGAGCAACTCGTAGGCAACCTTCGGTTTTCCGCCCTGAACGGCCGCAATGACCTGCGTGGAAAACTCGACCCGCTGAACGATCAGGGGTTCGAGCACGGCGAGCAGGGCCTGCTGGCCCTGATGATCGGCCAGCAACACCTTGATCGAGGCTGACCGTTGACTGATCGCCTGGATTGCCTGGCGGTAGTGCGTCAGAGAGGGCTCATTCGCTGCAAAGGCAGTGCTGGTCTCTGCAGCCTCAACTCCATCCAGCCTTGAGAGAACAACATCCAGAGCGGAGAGCGCCTGATAGGAGGTGCCGCGATCATTGGCGAGTGCAATGATTGTCGCGATGTTCGTGTAGGTCAGTGTTGCCGAGACTCCGGTGACAATAACGACCGTCACCAGAAGCACATAGCCGATTGCCGACCGTAATTTGTGAGATAGTGTCATTTCAGCTTCCGAATAAAAGAGTTACTTAGTATATGAGACATTAGTGTCCTGTAGAGAGCGCATATTACTAGATAACTGAAAAACATGCAATAATACTCTGGGTTTATGTGCAAGAAGAGCATAAAAAACAGTCTTCCGGTTCATTGCTTACGAGGCAACTTCTATCAAACATGCTGACAAAATATTTACCTTTGGCAGGATAACACGTTGAATTGGATTGACGAGAAAAAAATCGTTTATCCTATTTTATCTTGTATTCCTGTTAAAGAGCTCTTTCGGCTTTCCCAGGTTAGGATACATTGAGCACAGTGTTCATTCCTGCTGTCAGCCGGGGCTTTTTTTCTATCAAAGAAGCAGCTGAAGCATGATGTTAAAATGGGGAAATCGTGTATAATAATAGAAAAATTATAGCACCACCCTGAAGGAGGTACGCTATGGAAGCGGGGACGGACCGAATAGTTGCATTGATCGTTATGTTGAGCATGTTGGTCATTGGTTGTACCGGGGTGCGACCTGCCAACATCGGCGTCAAAGACGGCAAACTTGCGCCGTGTCCCTCCTCGCCCAACTGCGTGTCGAGCCAAAGTAGCGATAAGGCGCATGCGATCGAACCGCTTTTGTTCACCGGGACGGTCGCCGGGGCGCATGCTGCGCTCCGGACGGTCATTCTCAGCATGAAGAGGTCTCAAATAATCACTGACACAGACAGCTATATTCACGCCGAGTTCACGAGCGCGATCTTTCAATTTGTCGATGATGTGGAGTTCTGGTTCGATGAAAACGCGAAGGTCATCCACGTGCGATCGGCATCCCGCATCGGCAATTCCGATCTCGGAGTGAACCGCGAACGGGTGGAGGACATCAGGGCGAAATGGAAGGCGTCGGGGAGGTGAGCGCGTGATGGACCGTTGGCCCGCAATCTCGCTCATCATTCCCGTATTGAACGAGGCAAAGAACATCAGCGAGATCATTCAGCATATCCGTGAATTGGATGCCGACGGTGCTGCGGAGATCATCGTTGTTGACGGCGATCCGGAGGGAAGCACTATCAACACGATCAAGGATGAGGGCGTGCGCACAGTGATCTCGGAGAAAGGCCGCGCCCGTCAGATGAACCGCGGCGCGGCGCTAGCGACCAGCGATATCCTTCTCTTTCTCCATGCCGACACGTTTCTGCCTTCAAACGCCTTTGGCCTGATCCAGGCGGCAATGAACGACAAGAGCTTTGTCGGCGGCGCATTCGATCTCGGGTTCAATACCCGGCGAAGAATATTCAAGATCACCGAGACCTACGTCTTTCTCCGGACCCGCCTGACAAAGATGCCATTCGGCGACCAGGCCATTTTTATCCGTCACCATCATTTCGAGCAACTTGGCGGATACCGGGATATCCCGATAATGGAGGATGTGGAATTGATGAAGCGCATCAGAAAGCGGGGAGACAGGATCCACATCATCCCTGAGAAGGTGCGGACATCGGCGCGACGGTATGAGCAGGAAGGGATCATTTACACCACGATCAGAAACTGGATGCTGCAACTGCAGTATGCGCTGGGTGTGTCGCCTGAACGACTTGTACGGTGGTATAAATCTTGATACAAGGCAAGCCGTGAATTCACTCGAATAGCAGAAAATGATAACTATCCTTGAACATATGAGATCATTGTCATGTATGCTTCTACTGCTGGTTTTTCTTGTTGAAAGCCCCCGCGCGCAGGAAAAGGCGGTTCTTTTCCATGAGGATTTTTCCACCCTAAACAATTGGAAGCCCTTTTATTTTCCAAAAATAAAGAAGCACTCGGTTTACACAATTCAAAAAGATGGTGAGCGCCATTACTTGAAGGCGGAAAGTAATGCCTCGGCTTCGGCGATCGTGTATAAAGATTCATTCAATGTATACGACTATCCCCGCGCGAAATGGCGCTGGAAGGTGAACACTGTCTACGTAAACGGTGATGCCAGGTCGAAGGCAGGGGACGATTACCCCATGCGCGTGTATGTCATGTTCGAGTACGACCCGGAAACGGCCGGAAGGTTCGAAAAGGTGAAGTATGGTCTTGCGAAAAAGATGTACGGCGAGTACCCGCCCCACAGCAGTCTGAGCTATGTCTGGTCGAGCAAGGAAGGGCCGGAGTCAATCGTCGTCAGCCCTTACACGGACAGGGCAATGATGGTCCTTCTGCAGATGGGCGCGAAGAATATCGGGACATGGCAGGCGCAGGAGATCGGTATCGTGGAGGATTATCAAAAGGCCTTTGGCGCCAAGCCTCCCCTTCGCGCGCGGATCGCGATCATGAATGATTCCGACAATACCGGTGAAAGCTCGACATCTTTTATGGAGTACATTGAGGTCTTCCGATAGCTGCGATGACTGACAAACACTGTGTTATTCTATTTGTTAAACTTCCGGAAAAGGGCAGGGTGAAGTCCCGGCTTGCGCGTCAGCTCGGTGAAGACGCAGCATTGAGCCTGTACGAGAACATGGTGCTCGATGCGATCGATATGTTGAAGAGGGGGCGTTTCCCGTTCCGTATCTGCTACACGCCACCTGATGCGCGTGATCGTTTGACGGAGTGGCTTGGGCGGGAGTATGACTACCTGCCTCAGACCGGCGACGAACTTGGTGAGCGGATGGAGGATGCCTTTGCCCGCGTATTTTCTACGGCTGTGGAAGAGGCGCTCCTGATCGGCAGCGATATCCCGGGATTGACCACCGGGATCATCGAGGAAGCTTTTGCCTCGCTCGTGAGGAATGATGCGGTCATCGGTCCGGCAGATGATGGAGGCTATTACCTGATCGGTTTTAGAAAAAATACGTTCACTCCCGGAATATTTCATGATATGGTATGGAGCACGAGCACCGTTTTTCGCATGACCATGGACAGACTGCATGACGCATCAAGAAAGGTCCATATCTTGTCGGAATTGACGGATGTCGATACGGTCGAGGACCTGAAGACGCTCTTGTCCCAGGTCAAGGGCCGGGCGTCAGAACCGTCGAGGACCCGTTCCTTTCTCGAGCGGCATTGCAGGGGCACCTTGACATAGACCGCACGATGGACATAAAACCGATCATTATCATAGGAGTCCTGGCCCTTATATTTTCGCTGGAAGAGTTCATTCCTCAGATGCAGGGACGCAGGCTGAGGATCAGGCATGGACTGCCACACGTACTGACCGCGGTCATGAACGGGCTCCTGACACGTTTTTTTCTCGTCGGCATCACGATGCAGGTGACCAGCTGGACACAGGCGCATTCGCTGGGGCTCGTGAGGATGGCTGAACTTCCCGGCGCGGCACGCGTGATCGTTGTGTTCTTTCTCTTCGATATCTGGATGTATTACTGGCATATGGCGAACCACCGGTTCTCCTTTTTCTGGCGGTTCCACCGGGCGCACCATTCGGACATCGAAATGGACACAACCACAGCGCTCCGGTTCCATCCCGGAGAACTGCTCCTTTCCTCATTCATACGGCTTCCCGTTCTTATCTTGATCGGGATGAGCTTCGGCGAGCTGGCGCTCTTTGAGGTCATGCTGAACATCTCGACCCTCTTCCATCACAGCAACCTCGCCGTGCCGGAGGCATGGGACCGCCTGCTCCGCGTCCTCATCGTGACACCGAACATGCACCGGGTGCACCACTCAGTGGAACGCGATGAGACGAACTCGAACTATACCAGCCTCCTCTCGCTGTGGGACCGGCTGGCCGGCACGTTCAGGATGCGGGAGGATACGCGGACCATTACCCTGGGTCTGCCGTCCTTCAGGGAAGAAAAGTATCAGCGTTTGTGGGGATTTCTGATAACGCCGTTCCAATGACTTCGTCTTGAAAAAAAATAAAAAGGTGCTGACGCTCAGGTGGCCATGAACACTCAGAACAAAAAGATCGCAGAGATCATCCGCAGGCTTAAAAAAGAGTATACCGGAACGCCGCAGACCGTGCTCCGTTTCTCCACGCCGTTTGAACTGCTTGTTGCCACGATCCTCTCTGCCCAGACCACGGATGTGCTCGTGAACAAGGTGACAATGGACCTGTTTAAAAAATACCGGTCCGTGCAGGATGTTGCGAACACAACGGCGGAAAAGCTCGCCCAGGACATCCGGTCAGTGAATTTCTTTAACAATAAGGCGAAGAACATCAACAAAACCGCACAGGTGATTATCGAGAAATTCGGAGGCAAGGTCCCGCAGACCATGGAAGAGCTTGTTTCGCTGCCGGGTGTGGCGCGTAAAACGGCGAACATCGTGCTGTCGGGCGCCTTCGGCATCAACGAAGGGATCGCCGTGGATACGCACGTGAAGCGGCTTGCCTATCGCCTTGGATTGACGAAGCACACCGACCCGGTGAAGATCGAACAGGACCTGCTTGCGATCACGGCGAAAAAGGAATGGGGGCACCTGTCGCACCTGCTGATATTCCACGGCAGAACGGTCTGCCAGGCGAAAAAAGCCGACCACGCAGCATGCGTTCTTCTTGATATCTGCCCGTCGAGGAATATATGAGTCCCGCGCAGCGGGGGAAGTTTGAGGAATATTTTCTGTTGTTTCCGGCCGTGCTTCTATGCTAAACTATTACATTCATTGAACCGGCAGCGCCCCATCGTTATTATACATCCTTCCTTCCTTGAATCGATTTCCTCGCAGAAAGGGGCACACAGTATGCGGTATGTATCCAGATGGTTTCCGGTCCTTCTGGTCCTCGCTGGAACTGCGCTTCTGCTCATGGGAGCGGGCAACCAGGTGAATAGCAGCATAACCAGCAGCATTACGAGCAGTGTGACAAACAGCACATCGAGCAGCGCGATCACAAGGGTGACGGGAAGCATACCGAACAGAATGACGAACAGTCTGTCAAGCCGCGTGAGCAGCAGCGCCACGGTCAGAGTGACAAGCAAGGTGACAGTGACCCCGGTGACCCTCTCGGCCTCTGCTGAAGAACTTGCCAAGACCCTCAAGTTCGATCGAAGGGTCCTTATCATAGCAAAAGAAGTGACCGCGGACCGCATCGGCCGGCTGACCGGTTTCGATAGCGCAGGTTATCAGATCATGGCTTCCGGTATCGTTGTATCTGTGCCGGAAGATAAGACAGACCACGCTCTTTCCTCGCTCCGTCGGCAACTGCATCCGCTCAAGTACACGCCTTTTGTTGTGGAAATGAACGCCGGCCTCAAGATCGAAAAGATCGGCATCCTGAAAGGCACGGACAAGTACGAGATCCTGCGGATCATGCATACCAACGGTGATGACTACGATATCTCAAATCAGGATGTGATCGAACGGCTGAAAGAGTGGGAGATACATTCACCCTTTGACATCATAGGGGCGGACAACGATTGGGTGGAGATCGAATTTAGATCCTTGCCGAGGGACTTGAAGGCCTTTGCCGAAGAAGTATATGATTTCTGTCCCGATGCCGTAGACCAGGGGCCGGGTTCGGTCAAGGGATTGATCAAGGACATCATAAGGACGAAGAGGCTCTTCCTGTGGTGGGATTAATCAGCCCCATCAATTAGCCGGATGGGTTCGGACAATAAAAAACAGCAGGCGGGGTTGTCGCCTGCTGTTTAATAAAGTTTCTTCCATTCAAGATTTCTTTTTTCCGCTCAGTATAATAAATTAGCGGTATAGAGAAACTACTTGCCTGCTTCTGGAGTTGCTGTCGGAGCTGATGCCGGAGCTGCTGCTTCCTTCTTTGCAGCCTTCTTCTTTGCAGCCTTCTTCTTTGCCTTCTTTGTAGCCTTCTTTGCCGGAGCCTTCTC
>Ga0184631_10000133_pt1 | contig 13961 bp, 10 predicted proteins | sample PLM4_90_b1_FD_133160 | JGI IMG/M metagenome (GOLD analysis project Ga0184631, IMG submission 133160) | Groundwater sediment microbial communities from an aquifer in East River, Colorado, USA - PLM4_90_b1 | ecosystem: Environmental > Terrestrial > Soil > Riparian zone | place: USA: East River... | reverse complement strand
TAAACAGGTCCCTGCACATCTGGAGCCGTTTCAGATACACTTTTCTGGCGGATTCTTCAAGGACTTCGATGCGAGGTTTCAATTTATCGCACCGCTCGATGAGGCTTTTTACCTCCGTCTTGGGGAGTGTCATGGCCTCGTTTGTCTTCATGCAAATATCATCGAACTCCGTCTTCCACCCTTCCTCGGCATACGCCGCAGTGCTGAAGCGGGTATGGGGAAACACGGTCACGATCACCATGCAGATCGTCATCGTTATCATTCCTATGGCCCTGATAGTCCTCATGGTTACTCCTGTAAATTCGGACGGTCCGGATGGCACCGTTTGCAGTCGTTCATGGGAAAAGCCACAGTCAGGTGGCAAACGCCGCAGAATTCCCGCTTCAGTATCCTGCCCATGCTGAAATGCTTCGTGGTTTTCTTCTTGATATTGAAGATATCGGGATGGCAGTTGCTGCAATCGAGCCATTCCGTGTGCGCCTTGTGTGAGAATATGGCTGCGGGAATGCCCTGCCATTCCGCTTCAAGCAGGAGCGGCTTGATGACCGCCACATCGGCCGGCGGTTTGATCGTAAGATAATTCGCCGGAGTAATAAATCCCTTCTCCAGCGCCTGCGCCCACTCGATTCCGTTGCCGAATTTTCTTTTCGGAAATTTCGAGAGTTGCGCGAATTTTTCTTTTCCCGCCCCCCTGTTCCCGTTATGGCATTTTTCACAATGCGGCTTTACGTGTCCGAATGCCGCTTTCCCGTCATGGCAGCCGCCGGCGCCGCAATATCTGCCCGACTTGTTCGCCGCCTCGGTTATTTCGGTCGAATTGACCTGCATATCGAACTCAAGCTCAAAATGGCATACCCGACAGGTGTGCTTCATCCGATGGATCCAATGCGAAAACGTCGCCGGCTGGACGCCGTTCTTGTCCGAAATCCGGTTGATAAGCAGGTTACCGAACTCCTCCTGCGGCAGCGCGGCCGGGAGTTCAAAGAAGCCGCTAGCCCTTTCAGCCACAATGGCAAGAAGCACTAGCGCAAGTAATCCGCTGATAACACTGGTTTTTATCCTCGTATGCATTTCCGAACCCCCTCATACGTCTGCGAAGCGTTTACTGAACCGGCTTTATATGGCAACGCTGACAATCGAGGAGTGGGAAGGCGACCTTGATGTGACATGCACCGCAGTATCTGCCGTCATAGATCTCCACCATTGAATATTTGGTACTGCCCTTTTTCACACCCACAAAGATCTCGGGGTGACACACTTCACACCCATTCCAAACCGTATGCTTCTTGTGTGAGAACACGATCTCAGGCATGCCCTCGACCTTCGAATTCAGCGTGATGTCATCCTGAATCTTCATGGACTTTCTTTTTATCGATATGCCTTCGAGATAATCGATCAGCTTGATGTACCCGTCTTCCTCGGCCTTTTCCCAATTGATGCCGTTTCCGAACCGTTCTTTCGGAAATTTCTGCGTGAAGGTATAAAAATCAAAGTCTCGCTTCACCGTGCGCCCCGAGGAATGACAACGTTCGCACCGTTGCACATCGTCCTGGGTGTATTTCATCTGGCAGGAGTCAAAGATGGGTTTCTCTTTATACGTCATCTTTCCGTTATGGCAGGACCCGCAGTAGTAACCTTTTTTGTTGTCGGACGCCTTGATGTTCGTGGCGCCCGCCTTCATGCCGAACGCGAGATCGACATGACAAAGCCTGCAGGTATAAATCCCCCTGTGCAGCCAATGATTGAACTCAACGGCCGGCAGCCCTGCTTTGTCGGAGTAATTGTTGATGAGCACATTTCCGTATTCGTGCGGCAATGACCTCTTTTTCTTTACCCCCGTTTGCCCTAATGCATAACCTGCGAAGGCGAGAATGATGAACAAAACAAGAAAGAGCTTTTTCATAGAGTTTTCCTTTCGTCTCATAGACACACAAGATCGGCAACAACAGCAACACAAATTTCTAGTTATGAATATAGCGTACTATTCCGAGCGTTGTCAATATTAATTATATTCGTTATACTGCGCGTAAAACGAAGAGGCCCCTTGCTTTTCATGGGATTTTGTGTTACAAATTCGCTGAGCAACCGGCGACAATAACGTGCATCTCAAGCGGGACGTAAGCGTACTAGCAGGGAGTTGCGCAACCAAAAGAACAGGGTGCCGACTGCGGGGCTTGCGTATTAATTACGATACTAAGGAGAACGTAACCATGACACCAAAACGCGGATCTTTGACGTGGTATCCCATCCTGGTAGCCGGTCTTTTCATCACCTGCATCTCCGCCGTCCATTCCATTGCCGTGGCGGGTGAACCAGACTGCCTGAAATGCCATGCTAAGCTGCTCAAAGAGAAAGTGAAGCATGCCGCGGTTGATATGGGCTGTCCGACCTGCCATACAGGCATCACCGAAAACATGGGAAAGGATGCTAAAAAAAATCCGCATAAGAGCGCGGGCCCGGCGCCCAAAGGGCTTTCCTCGGACCAGCCTGATCTATGCTACGGGTGTCATGATAAGGGAGTTTTTGCCAAGAAGACCGTGCATGCCGCTGTCAGTATGGGCTGTACGGCTTGCCACGACCCCCACTCGTCAAAAAATGCAAAGCTCTTGAAATCAAACCTGCCCGAGCTCTGCACCGGCTGCCATGATAAATCACTGTTCAACCAAAAGACCGTCCACGCGGCGCTCGGCATGGGGTGCCTGACCTGCCACAATCCCCATGCTACGGACACCGCAAAGCTGCTTCTGTCCGCCCCCCCGGAGCTCTGTTACGGCTGTCACGACAAGGATATTTTCGTCAAGAAAGTCATCCATCCCGCGCTGGACATGGGCTGCCCAAGCTGCCACAATCCCCATTCGTCGAAGAACGCAAAACTGCTGAAATCCGAGCAGCCTGTCTTGTGCTACGATTGCCACGACAAGGGCATGTTCACCAAGAAAGCGGTCCACGCGGCCATAGACATGGGCTGTACTGGCTGTCATACGCCCCATTCAGGCGACAATGCAAAACTGTTGCTGTCAGCGCCGCCGGACCTGTGCTTTACCTGCCATGACCCTGCGGAGTTCCGCAAGAAAAATGTGCACGCCCCCGTGGCCGGCGGCATGTGCCTCGCCTGCCACTCTCCCCACTCCTCGGACCAAATGACGCTGCTCGCGAAAGCGCCGATCACGGTATGCCTGGACTGCCATGGAGACGTGGAAAAGAAACCACACATCATCAAGGGATCGAAGGGCACCGGACATCCCCTTGGTAAAAAAGACAACAAAGACCCCAAGAGACCGGAAAAGAAGTTTTACTGCGGAAGCTGCCATAATCCCCACAGCTCGGATTCCATGAAATTGTTCAGATACCCTGCCAAAACAACGATGGGGACCTGCATAAATTGCCACAAGTTCTGATACGACGGGGCGTCCCCTGCTTTCAAAGCCCCGCCGTCTTTGCCGGCAAAGTGCCAGAACATGACGGGGGAAACAATAGCAAACACGCGGGAGGCAAGTTCCCATGCCAAAAAGAGATCGGATAGGCCACCCCGGCGGCGATGAGCCCGTCTCGCATCAAGTCAAGCTCCGTCGCTCATCAGCTCATCACCGGCATCAGCTGAATTGCCTGTCAATGCCGGGGTTGTCCGCCCGTCCGATCCCGATCATCATAGTCGGGATTTGTATCATGGCGGTCTTCGCTGCTTCGGCCTCCTCAGCCGAACAGCGAAAGGTTTCAGCCGGCGCTGGAAGCTCCCTCGCTGTTTTGAACATTGTAAGCGCCAGCGAACAGGATCGGGACACGGCATCCGTCCTGACAGACACCATACGGCATGAGATCGCTGAAGCAGCCTTCTATTCCGTCATGGAACAAACCCGCATGGTTGAGTTGCTGACAAAACGCGCGTTTCCGTTGCTGAATTGCGCTGCGAAAGAATGCGCGATCGAGGCTGGACGCATTCTCGGCGTTCAGACAGTTGTTGTCGGGTCTCTCAGCAAAATCGGCAAAACCGCATATCTGTCGCTCTCCCGGGTAAATGTTAAGCAGCGAACAATAGAGTTCTCCGTGGAGGATAAGTGCCCGGGGGAAACAAAGGGGCTCCTGCTGGCGGGCGCACAGACAGCACACAAGCTGATGGGGGAACTCGCCGTCAGACTGCCGGGTGCTGATACGCCTGAAAACGAACGATTCACTTTTCGAGAATTGACCGCCTTCGACAAGGAACTCGCGCTATTCTGGATCAGGGACGCTGACATGGCGGGGAAATCAATGACCTGGGATGAGGCGAACGATTATATTCAACACTTGAACAAGCGGGGCTACGCGGGCTATGGAGACTGGAGACTGCCCGCCAAAAACGAGTTTGCCGCGCTTTTGGAATTTGCGAAGAGGCAAGGAAAGAAAAGGAACATCCAAGACCTGTTTAAGAACGCCGGTTTCAAGAACATGAAAGCCGACTACTATTGGTCAGCAACCCCTCCCGAGGACGGCTCCGGTCTCTCCTGGGTTCTTGACATGTATGGCGGGGAAATAAGCACTGCCGCGAAAAGCAACAACTGCTACCTGTGGCCGGTGAGAACAGAGCCAAGGTTATTTGAGAAACGCTTCAGCTCACCGTAGGTGAGCGTGTATTACGGTGAATACTGAAACACCTGGACCCGTCCGTTTGCCTTGTCCGCGATATAAATGGAATCCCGGTCATCAATGAAAATGCCCGCTGGAGACCGAAATCCCCCGTGCAACGCCCCTGTCATGCCCCACGTGAGCATCAGCCTGCCTTCTTGATCGAAAATCAGGACATTGTTGCTGAACGAGTCGGTCACGTACAGGTGCCTGTTGGAATCTACCGCGATCCCGGTCGGTTTTACCGCAACGCCCGGATCATCACCGGAAAGGCTGAAAGCCCTGACAAAGTTTGCATCAGTGTCGTAGAGGTGCACTCGCTTGCGGATTGTGTCCAGGACATAGAGATTTCCGCTGCGGTCGAGAGCTATTGCCCCGGGGAATTTGAAGTCTTCCTCGGATTTTCCGGAAGCGCCGATTTCGAAAAAGCGTCCGCCGAAAGCCCTGCCGCCCTCATGGAGCCGCTCTCCCGTCAGGTTAAACACTTTTACTTGCTGAGCGCCGGTATCGGCCACATACAATCTGCTTCTGAAATAATCCACTGCCAGCCCCGCCGGCGTTGCCAGCTCGCCGAATTTCCCGATAACATATAATGACTTTCCGTTCTTTGTATAGCCGTAAACCTTGCCTTGCTGGGAATCGGATACCCAAAGCGTGCCAGCGGCATCAACAACGACTCCCTTGGGGGCGATCAGGCTTACCTCGTCCTCCGCCGGCGGCGACGCATGGTCCAGTATGGTTACTGAGCGCTCACCACGGTCAAAAATGAAAACGCGCGCAGGGGTGGTATCGGTTACATATACCCTGAACGCGTCGGCGAAAACACTGTTTGGCTGCTGAAGCGTCGTCGCACGGTCGGTATTCAAGGCCAGGTCTTTCATGCCTTCTCCGCGCAAACTGGCCTCGTTTCTCAGGTTTTCCAGGAATCTGAGGGATATCTCTTGTTGCGGAGAACCATCTTCTTTCCCGAGAATCACGGAACAGCCTGAAGCAAGCATTCCGCAGAGCGCCGCCATGAGCATGGCCGATACTATAGAGTTTTTCAATAGATTTTTTCTTTGCATGGTACTTACCAGTATATCACAAAACACCGTAGCGTTATTTTGCGTGGCATAGTTTGCACAATTCAAAACTTTTTCTTTTGCTATACGCAAGCAAATCCCCGGACTCGGCGCTATGGGGATTGTGGCAGCTGACACAGCTCAGCCGCTTTCCCGGTCGCATCGGATCCTTTTTATTCTGCATGGGATGGGACTTCAAAAACCTGTGCTCGCCCGCTACCTTATCAGTGTGGCAGGCTGTGCAGAGTTCCCACACGGGTTTTCTGAGCCACGCATTTTCCATGCTTGCATGGGGATCATGACAGAGGGTGCAGTATCCGGCGACTGCCGGTCCGTGGCTGTACGTTTTGTCGAGAATCGACACATGACACTTTAGACATGCTTCCTTTATCGTCATCCCCCGTTTCGACGGCAATGCGGGATCGAATTCCCTCGTCTGCTCCCGGGCTCCGGCGGTAAAGGAGATCGCAACCTGTTCCGGAATGGGCTTCGCGTCTTTATCTTTTTTAACAACATAGGACAGGGCTTCCGTGAAATTCACGTCCATATCGCCGAGCTCCCAGACCAGTTCATCGTTCTTCAACCTGGGCTCACGGGGCAATCCCTGAACAAATCCGCTCCCTTTTACATAACGCCGGCCCTTTGGCACTTTTTCAATGACCGTGAGCTTCCTCACTTGAGGTCCCTGGGAATAGTTCAGGCTTATCAGCACGCGATCCCGATCCTTGAGAACGGGCAATTTCCGGCTATTCTTCACTTTGACGTCAGCCGGATGCACGACAATCTCCAACCGGTTATTCAATTCCTTGCCGTCAGTGGATTTATTAGGCGCTTTGGGCAACTTATCTCCCATACCGGCCGCGGTAATGTTCTTTACGTTGACCCCTGACTCCTTCAGCAGCGACACCAACGCCTTCGCCCTTGCTTTCGTGAGCGCCAAATTGGACTTATATCCGGTATTTACGGTCTTTCCCTTGACCTTCTTCGCTTTAATCCTCAGGGGAGGGGTGGTGTCCGTGTGCACCTCAAGGAGAATTTTGTACGACAGGTTCTGTTTGATAAAATTCAGAACATCGGCGAATACATCCATTGCCTTCTCTTTGGACACGATCACGGCTGTGCCAGGCTTGAAGAGCGGTGTCGTAGACAGGGTAAAAACCTTGGGTTCAACCGTCTGTGTCGTTTTGACGACTTTCCAGGGATCGGCCGAAGTGAACTGGTATTTTACGGGATACAATTCAGGGTCATGGCATCCGAGACAGTTCCATAACGCCGCCGGTCCGTGAGTATACTTTCCCGTCGGTATCTTCCGGTGACAGGCATAACAGATCATATCCTCGGGCTTCTTGGGCAAAGGAGCATCCCGGGGCGGCGCTTCTAATTCGTGGCAGCCCGAACATCCGGTTTCATGTTCTCGGGAATGGAACGGCTCTTTATTAAATCCTGTTGGAGCGGTCCCGACGGTGGCAAGCCCCCGCATGCTGAAAACCTGCCGTTCCCAGGTAGAGAGGAGCACAAGTTTTTGTTTGCTCGCATCGCCTTTAGCTGGCCCTTTTGTTCCGTTGTGTTTTTCATTTTCAGCCTTGTCTTTTTCTTCCGGCGGAGGCGGAGCAAATACTTTGATGGTAATGACGTTTAAACCTGGTTCCAGCTCCAGCCCTTGAAACGCATGCTTGCCTGTTGATGTATCGACAATGGGATATTCGGTTTTCCCCACAATAATCTGGAAAAAAGGGACTTCTGTCGGGTCAAGCACCAGGTTTACCCGGGAACCGACAATGGATTTATCCTTGGGAAACACAATGGGAGCGGACTTCTGTTCCGCTGAAGCCGTGACGACAAAAACCATTGAGCATAGGGTAACAAGTACGGTTCTTACAACCATGGTATTAAGAACTCCATTAATAATCAGCGGGTCGTTTTTTGTCTCGAATACTGTTTCTCACCATGGCATCCCGGCGCACAGGTGGCCCCGTCTTTGCCAGGGGAATAATTCATCGGCATGGACCAGGTGCTGAATCCCACGGACTCCTTCACGTGATTAGGGCGTCCCGTACTCTGGCATTCTGCGCAGACTTCGTGACAGGCTCGGCACGTCCTGCCCTTGGAATTATTGTTTACATGGCGAAAATGAAGATTTTTGCTTTTATTCCTGAAATTTGTCGCCTGCTCCGTCTTCCTTTCCGTGAAAGCTTCCTTTGCGTGGCAACTGAAGCATAAGGCGTAATTGCCGTTCGAGTAGGGGGTGTAAAACGTCGGCGCATAATACTTCACCAGCAGGCGCCAGTAATCCGATCCATGGGGATTATGGCAGGTGACGCAGGCTTTCCCTTTCAACGGCCCCTGACCGCCTTTATTGGCCTCTAAAAATGCCTTCAAATCTTTTAATTTACCTGACTCCGTATCCATTTCCTTATTATGGCACCCGACACAAAGGGCCGTCTGAGCACTGGGGAGCAATTTCGGGAAATCGGAAAAATGCGGATCATGGCAGTTCATGCAGGATTTGGCATCGCTCATGGGCCCGTGCTTGGTAACCGCCTTTTCCGCAAGAGCCGTCTCATTCGGATGGCAGCTTGAGCAAAGGGCGGGAACGGTTGCGGTCAGCAGGCTTTTATTGGGAGACCCGTGAGAACGGTGACACTGGGTACAAGATCGCTGCACCGACGCATGGACGGTTTTCTTGGTCATCATGCTGTCCCGCATCTTGGTATGGCACGACAGGCAGTGAGAATTCCCCTCTTGTTTGAGCAAACCGGGATTATCGCTTTGGTGGTTTTCGTGGCAGCTGGAGCAATCGCCGGGGACAACCGGGGGATGCATAACCTGCTGTTTCATCATGCTGTCTGGATGGCAGCGGAAGCAGAGCTTCGGAATGATCTCCTTCAACATGGCTTTGTTCGGCGACTGGTGGGGGTTGTGGCACGCGACGCAGCCCCCACCCGAGATCGGCCCATGAACTACTTTCTTGGTATTCATCGGTTTGTGGCACATAGCGCAGAGGTTCTCCCCCTGCCTGACCAGAGAGATTGTTAAATTTCCCGGATGCTTGGTTTTCCTTTCAGCCGGTTCCTGTATCGCCTGATGGCAGGCCATACAGCCGTCCTTGACCGGCCGATGCACAACCTTGTCCTGACCCATGGAGGAATGGCAATTGCCTGTGACACAGGTTTTTTCCTGGGCAAAGACCTGCTGCACAGAAGTTATGGTTAAGAATAAAAAGAAAGGCAGCAGGTAAAACATCATTGTACCGTTTTTATCCTGATTCATCATATTTGTATCGCTCCCGATGAAATAAACATGAACAGTCAATAATTTGGTCAAACTTGTTCTATGATGCAATAAACATGCTATCACTAAGCCTGTCTACAGTATTGAACGCGTTGATATTATGATACTTTTTTATTTCTTCCATTGCCGAATTGAGCATAAATGCTCACCACAGTGTTCATAACCGCTCTAACGGGCTGTTGAAAATAAATTCTTCTTCCCCGACTCAAGATTACTGGAAAATATGCCGCAGGTATTTTGAATTCTGGAGTGAGCGCTAACCCCGCAGCTTGCTGCGGGGTTAGCGAGCGAATACGATTATGTTCTTACCTTGAGAATCGAGATTCCCTGCAGCTTGCTGCAGGGAGCTTCAATAGCTGAACTGGAAAATTTTTAAATCTATGTGTAAGGCCGCAACCGATCATAAGCCGCCATACAATGTGGCGTTCAACACCTAAATGACCCCAAATCGCTTCATCCTCCTTCTGAACGAATCCCTCGGCATTTTTAATAGTTGCGCCGCCTTTGTCTGATTGCCGCCGGCCATATCCAGCGCTTTTCGAACAAGCGCATTTTCCACATCTTCGATCGAGAGGCCGGCATCGGGGATAATAAACCCTTCGAGGGAAACAGGGGGGCCGCCCGCGCTGGAATTTTCCGTTCTGCCCTCTAGAATTTCCTGGGAAAGGTGTTCTGGCATGAGATCTGTGTCGACCTCTAGAATCATCGACCGTTCTATCGCGTTCTTCAATTCACGGACATTTCCCGGCCAGGGATAGTCCAGCAGTATCTGCTCTGTTTCTTTAGCGATCCCTTTCACGTTTTTATGGCATTCCCGGTTGAAATAATCTATAAAAAAATGCGCCAGGAGCAAAATATCCCTGCCGCGCTCTCTGAGGGGAGGCAGGTAAATCGGCACCACCTGGAGCCGGTAATAGAGGTCCTTTCTGAACGTGCCTTCAGCCATGGCTTTCGAGAGCTCCTGGTTCGTCGCCGAGAGAAGTCTCACATCCACTTTAATGTCCTTCACACCGCCGACGCGCTTAAACGTCTTTTCCTCAAGCAACCTGAGCAGTTTGGCCTGCATGCTCACGTGCATGTCGCCGATCTCATCGAGAAATACGGTCCCGCCTTCGGCAAGCTCGAAGAGCCCTTTCTTGGCGGCCTTGGCATCGGTGAATGCGCCCTTTTCGTGACCCATGAGCTCGGTTTCGAGAAGCGTAACCGGAAGCGCGGCGCAGTTAATGGGCATAAACGGCTTGTCGGCCCTTGCGCTGTTGTAGTGAATTGCCTTGGCAACCAGTTCTTTACCCGTCCCGCTCTCACCCTGAATCAGTACCGTGGTTGCATCGCTTTTCGCGATTTTGAGGATAAGGTTCTTTACTTTTGCCATGTCCTCGCAATCGCCGATGATGGTGTCCACGGTGCCGGTGAATTCCTGACGCAGCTGCTTTACCTGGGTCCGGAGTGTGCCGGTTTCCAGCGCTTTTTTTATAACAAAGGTGATCTCTTCAAGGTTGAAAGGTTTGCTGATATAATCATAGGCGCCGAGTTTCATGGCCTTCACCGCTGTTTCGACCATTCCATAGGCAGTGATCATGATGACCATGAGGCCGCGTTCCTGGACGTTGAGCTTCTCGAGCAGTTCCAGTCCGGTCATCTCCGGCAATCGGTTATCAAGAAGGACCAGGTCAGGGGGATCTTCGCTGATCAGCTCGAGGCCTTTTTCAGCTGATTCCGCCGTCGCCACCTCGTACCCCTCCCTCACCAAGTGCTGTTCAAGGGTCCACCGGATCAGTTTTTCGTCATCGATGACCAGTATCTTTCGTGACATGGGAAATCGCTCCTCTTATGCTTCAGTGCTCTTTGGATAAGGGAATGTAATCGTGAATGTCGTTCCCTTTTCCGGCGAGCTTGCGACGTTGATTTCACCGCCATGCTGCTCGATAATTCTCTGCGTGATAGAGAGCCCCAGCCCTGTTCCCTGCATGCGGGTCGTAAAAAAAGGGTTGAAAATCCTGCTTAGATGTTCCTGAGGAATGCCCTTTCCAGTGTCATAGCACAGGACCTCCACCGAGCCGGGGCTGTCCCCCTCCGGTTTGATGGAACGGGTTTCCACAACGAACTTCCCGCCCTCGGGCATTGCCTGGATCGCGTTCAGCGCGATATTGATCAACGCCTGCTGTATAAGATCAGGGTCAAGCGTGAGCCAGGGGAGCCCCGCCGCCAACTTCCGTTCCGTTGCAATGGAATTTTTAGCAAACTGGGCCGCGAGAAAGTCGAGGAGCTTGCCGAGCAGCTCGTTGATATCGACCATCGTCATCTTCGGCTCAGGCGGCCGGGCAAAGGAGAGCAGGTTGCGCACCGCCTTGTCCATGCGTTCTACCTGCGAAAGCACTTCATCGAGCACGACCCGTTTCTGGTCTCCGGCAGGCTGCTCCTTCCTGAGCACCTGGATCACGCCCGCGATGCCGGCCAGCGGATTTTTAATTTCATGAGCGATCCCCGCGGCCATCTCGCCGATCGATGCGAGGCGGTCGGCCCGCTTCATTTGTTCATAGTGATAGCGCTCCACACGGCGACGGGCGCGCTCAAGTTTCGATAACAGCGAGTTGAACGCCTCCCCGAGCCTGCCGATATCATCAGAGCTTTTCACCTGCACCCTGACCTCAAGCCCGCGCTCCGCTCGCTCCATGGTGGCGATCAGTTCCTGGATGGGATTGGTCACCAGGTGCGTCAAAAACAGGGACAGGGACACGGCAAGAATGGCGGTCACTCCCAATGCCCAGAGAAACATGGTTTTGCTGAGTTCTCCGACCCTTTCCTGGGTCTGGGCAATGGAGAGGTCCACGGCGAGCACGCCGTTCATTTTTACCTTGGAACCATGGCAGTGAAAACATCGCTGCTCGTTTTCGATGGGGAACAGCACAGAGAACAGGCCTTCCTCCCGGCGTTTGATCGGTTTTTTGAACTTGTCTTCAAGAAACCATTTCTGCATGGAGGGCTCGATCCGCCTGCCGATCATCGCGCGATTTGACGACTTCAGAATGACCCCATTGGGACTGAAGATCTTCACTTCCTTGATATTATGATAACCGCCGACCGCTTCGAGAATGTGCTGCACTTCCTTGCTCTTGCCGTCAAGCATGGCGTTCGAAAGACTCCGGTCGATGGTGTTCGAAATGATGAGCACATTGTCTGCGAGCGCATCTTCCATCTGCGCACGCTGATACCCGATGTTGATCCACGTGCCGAGCCCGATAGTCACCGCCAGAATCGCCGAGACGGCGATGATGATCTTGCTCCTGAGGCTGGTTACGAGCTTCACGCGAGGGTCACCTTCCCGATCATGTCCCTGATGTCCCCGACGCCTTGTTCATGAAGCAGACGTTCCATGCCGTCCAGCACGTTGAGCGTGGCCCGGGGGGTCACGAAATTCGACGTGCCCACGGCCACCGCCGAAGCCCCGGCAAGAATGAATTCGAGGGCGTCTTCTCCCGTAACGATGCCGCCCATGCCGATGATCGGGATGGATACGGCTTTCGCAGCCTGCCATACCATTCGCACGGCCACCGGTCTGATCGCCGGACCGGACAGGCCTCCGGTTACATTCGCGAGCCGCGGTTTCCGGCAACGCACATCGATCGCCATGCCGAGAAGGGTATTGATGAGTGAAAGGCCGTCGCAGCCCGCATCCTGCGCCGCCCGGGCAAATTCCGTAATATCGGTCACATTCGGAGAAAGCTTGGCAATGACGGGCAGATGCGTGGCTTTGCGGACCGAGGACAGGAGCTCGAAAGCCGCCTTGACGTTCGTGCCGAACACAATCCCGCCCGCCTTCACGTTGGGACAGGAAATATTTACTTCAAGGCCGGACACACCCGGCACGCTGTCAAGCCGCGCCGCGACAGCAACATACTCTTCAAGACTGTACCCGAAAATATTCACGATCACGGCCGTGTCAAACTGCCTGAGATAAGGCAATTTCTCGTTGATGAACACATCAACACCGGGGTTTTCGAGCCCTATGGCGTTCAGCATGCCCGAAGGCGTCTCCCAAATCCGAGGCGGAGGATTGCCCTTGATCGGTTTGAGCGAAACGCCCTTGACGATCACGCCTCCCAGCTTATTCAGGTCCACGAAATCCGCAAACTCTTCGCCGTAGCCGAAGGTGCCCGATGCGGTCAGCACCGGGTTCTTGAGCTTGATCCCCGCGACGGTAACGGAAAGGCTGGGTTTTTTGAATTCGGAATTCGGAATTCGGAATTCGGGTTTGCTTTTATTCCGCATTCCGCACTCCGCATTCCGCATTATATTTACTGTCCAGCTCAATCAACACAGTCAGCGCCTCACGTCCCGGATGAGCACAACGCTTTTCTCCACCCACTCAACCTCCCGGGAGTCGAACACCGGTCCTTCTTTGCACGCCCGTTTATAGCCGCCTGCCTTCATCGGGATCGAGCAGCCCATGCACACGCCAAGTCCGCAAGCCATGCGCTCTTCCGTGGACACAAAGCAGGGAATCGCATGCTCCACGGCAATCCGGCTCACCGCGGCGAGCATGGCGTGAGGACCGCAGGCATAGAGCACGAGACTGCCCTTCTGCTCCACCTTCGACAGGAAGTCATTCAGAATGTCCGTGGACATCCCCTGTTTTCCCGCGCTCCCGTCCTCCGTCGCAACATGAACCTTAGCCGTATGATCCCTGAGACTCTTCAGAACACCGGTCGGCGGCAAACACTCCTTATTTCGCGCGCCGACGAAAAAATGCGCTCGCGCGCCGGCGCGGAGCGACAAAAAATGGAGAGGAGGAAAGCCGCTCCCTCCTGCAACCAAAACCGGCGTAATGGCCTTGTCCGGCATCGGGAAGCCTTTACCCAGCGGCCCGAGCAGAGAGAGCGAATGACCCGCCGCCATGCCGGTGAGCAGCGTGGTGCCTCTGCCCACAACGCGATACACGATCTCGATGGATGTTTTTGCGGGAACAGAAGAGATGCCGAAGGGACGGGCAAGAAGCGGGTCCAGGTT
>Ga0184631_10000132_pt1 | contig 13978 bp, 9 predicted proteins | sample PLM4_90_b1_FD_133160 | JGI IMG/M metagenome (GOLD analysis project Ga0184631, IMG submission 133160) | Groundwater sediment microbial communities from an aquifer in East River, Colorado, USA - PLM4_90_b1 | ecosystem: Environmental > Terrestrial > Soil > Riparian zone | place: USA: East River... | reverse complement strand
CTAAATGGTCGGGGTGGGGGGATTCGAACCCCCGACCTCTTCGTCCCGAACGAAGCGCGCTAGCCGGGCTGCGCTACACCCCGCAATAGTTTTTTACACTGAAGAAAATTTTACGATGCAAAAAATAACATAATTCAGTTAAAATCGCTAAATACCCATAGAAGTTTTGGAAAGATTATTGTAGAGCTAATTGTTTTTGGGAAAAGAACTTAAATCTAAAAATTATTGTTTTTATTTAATTATTATAATATTTTAGTAGACCTGAGAAAAAAGGTTATTAACTGTAGTGAATTATAAAATGATAATAATAAACATATCTATCACAATTATATGAGGGTACACTTATGAAAAAAATATTCACAATTCTTTCACTTTCTGCTGTTTTACTCTTTATGAGTAATTCATTTGCACAAGACAAATCTGAATCATGCGGTGACAGATCTGTAGCATGCAATGCATGGGCATTTGGATTTGGTTTTACTTATCCAATGTATGTTGGCATTAACGGTGCATCATTGAATACAAGTGAATTTTACGGAGGCCATCTTCTTATTCAAAGAAACTGGTCAGAGCACATTGGCTCGAGACTAAAAGTAGCTTATAACCACGTTGCAGCTCAATATTATGAGAATTATATTGCTAATAATGGTGAGTATGTAACAAACAATATGATCACTGGCGATCTTGATCTTATTTACTACTTCAATCCTTGCGAACCATGGTCATTGTTTCTTGTAACCGGTATAGGCGTAAATTATAATAAACCTGAAAATGCCCAATGGGCTGACGGTGAAGGTGGATTCGTTGTGAGTGAGCTGGACGGGGAATCCAACACCGGTGCACAATTTAATCTTGGTGCTGGTATAGAAATAAAAATAGGTGAAGATTGGAGAATACGCGGTGAAGGAACTTACCATACAATGGGTAACAGCAAAATTGATGGAAGAGACACCAGAGATGGAAGTCAGGATGGTTTCTTTGGTGGTAGCTTCTTTGGCGGAAATTCCAACGATAGTTGGATACATGCTGACTTAGGTCTCCTGTATTACTTCAGCAAGGGTGAACCTTCAAAGTATTGCCAGATTTATTCTGGTTTGGGTGAAGTTGATTACAACAGAATTGAAGATATAGTTAGGAGATATGTGCCAACACCTACAGAAGTTGACTATGATAGAATCGAAGGAATAGTTAAAAAATATAAAACTGGAGATCAAGTTGCTGATAAATGGGTTCTTGTTGGTGTAAACTTCGACTTTAACCAGGCAACCTTAAGAAACGAATCTTATCCAATTCTTGATAATGCTGCAGGAATCCTTCTTTCTCATCCTGATGTAAATGTTGAGATACAAGGTCACACTGATCAGATCGGTTCTGACAAGTATAATGAACAGCTTTCAATGAAGAGAGCTGAAGCTGTGAAGAAATACCTTGTAGCTAAAGGTGTCGATGCCGGCAGATTAACAACTTCAGGTAAAGGTAAGAGTACATTGTTATTCAAAGAATCTGATCCTGAAAGCAGATTCTACAACAGAAGAGTAGAATTTCACGTTAAGTAATCTGGATAGATAAATATCCAAAGTCTTTGAAAAGGGATCTGAAATATGATCCCTTTTCTTTTGTCTTAGTCAGCTTTCAAAATTTTAACTGGTTTTTTCTACATCGTTTTTTTTGTAATTTAGTATCGAATAAAATTATTTATTAACCTTTAATTCTATCCGGAGAGATGGAGAAGGAAATGAAAAATAAAAAAAGAAGTACCTCCACGAATAAAAGTTCAGGAGGTTTTTTTGTATGAAGATTAAAACTAAAGTCGTCGACGGTGAAGGCCTCGACAGAATACTCACCAGAATTACTCACGAAATACTTGAGAAGAACAAAGGCTCCAGAGATCTCATTCTAATGGGAATGCGAACACGGGGAGAATTTCTTGCCAGAAGAATTCAAAAAAAATTTAAAACTATTGACGGTGTGGATTTACCGCTTGGTGTTCTTGACGTGACTCTTTACAGAGATGATTTTCGCATGAGAATTAAGCAGCCCGAAGTATCAGTCTCAAATATCACGTTTGATATAAATGAAAAGCATATAATCCTTGTTGATGATGTGCTTTATACAGGCAGAACCGTGCGTTCAGCTATGAATGCTATAATGGATTTAGGACGTCCAGCCTCAATTCAACTTTGTATTCTTGTAGATAGAGGACACCGCGAGCTTCCAATACGTGCTGATTATGTTGGTAAAAATATTCCGACATCACAAAATGAAGAAATAAAAGTTCGGATGACAGAGGTTGATGAAGAAGATGCCATCTATTTAGTTGAAGTAGACAGGAAGGAAGAGTAAAGATGGCATTATCAAGCAGACATTTACTCGGATTACAGGGAGTTTCAAAAGAAGATATTCAAACTATTTTAGATACAGCACACACATTCAGAGAAATTCTTGAAAGACCAATCAAGAAAGTTCCCACACTTCAGGGAAAAACAATTGTAAATCTGTTTTATGAAAGCTCAACCAGAACACGTATATCATTTGAGCTTGCAGAAAAGAGATTATCTGCTGATGCGATTAACTTTTCTGTCTCTGGCAGCAGTGTTAGCAAGGGAGAAACTTTCAAAGACACCATTAAGAATATCGAAGCAATGAAAGTTGATATGGTAGTAGTCAGACATTCAGCTGCAGGCACTCCATTATATCTTACCAAAATAAGTAGTTCCAATATTATAAATGCCGGCGACGGAACCCATGAGCATCCTACTCAGGCTTTACTCGATATGTATTCAATCAGACAGAAGTTGGGTCGGCTTGAGGGATTAAAAGTTTGTATCGTTGGAGATGTTGCTCATAGTCGGGTTGCACTTTCTAATATTTTTGGTTTGAAGACAATGGGCGCTAAAGTTTCAGTGTGTGGTCCTTCAACTATGATTCCCAGAGATATTAAAAATTTAGGTGTTGATGTTATCTATAATATTGATGAAGCAATACAGGAGAATGATGTATTAAATGTATTGCGAATTCAACTTGAACGGAAAGCCAGGGAATATTTTCCATCTATCAGAGAATATGCTAAGTATTATGGAATTACTCAGGAACGTTTGGATAAAAATGGTAAGGATATTTTGATACTTCACCCCGGGCCAATAAACAGAGGTGTTGAGTTATCCTCAGAAGTTGCAGATGGTTCTAACCAGATTATTCTTTACCAGGTTACAAATGGTGTTGCCATAAGAATGGCAGTTTTATATTTACTCGGAACTCTAAACTAAAAGACTAGTTATGAAAGTTGTTTTAAAAAATGTTGACATAATTCACCCGGAAGAAAAATTAAACCTAAAAGGAGTATCAGCACTTCTTAACGATGGTCTCATATCTAAAATAGGTGAGCTAACTAAGAATGAAATTGAAGGTGCAAAAGAATTTGATTTTACAGGAAAACTTCTTGTCCCCGGTTTATTTGATATGCACGTTCATCTGCGTGAACCCGGAAGGGAAGACGAAGAGACTGTAATAACCGGTTGTAACAGTGCTGCCGCAGGAGGTTTCACAGGGGTTGCGTGTATGCCCAACACTGAGCCTGCAATAGATACTGCTGAAGTAGTTAAGTTCATTAAAGAGCAAGCATCGAAACATTTAGTTGATGTTCATCCTGTTGCTGCTGCGAGTGTTGGTCGTAAGGGAGAAATTATCTCCCCGATGGCAGAATTGGTGGAAGCCGGTGCAGTCGCCTTCTCAGATGACGGTACAGTAATTAAAACTTCATCGGTTCTTAGAAGAGCTTTTGAATACTCAAATATGTATGACACTCCGATAATAGAACACTGCGAGGATGAATCACTCGCCGATGGTGCGATGAATGAAGGAATCAATTCAACACTTCTGGGGCTTCCAGCTTTGCCTTCTATAGCGGAGGATATTATTGTAAGCCGAGATATATTGATGGCAGAATACACTGGAGGAAGAATTCATATCGCTCATATCAGTACAAAAAATTCTGTCAATCTTGTCAGAGAAGCGAAAAAGAAGGGAATAAAAGTTACAGCCGAAGTGACACCACATCACTTTACTTTAACTGATGATGCTGTAAAGTCGTATGATACAAATATGAAAATGAATCCTCCATTAAGGACTCAGGAAGATATTGACGCAATCATCAAAGGATTGAAGGATGGAACGATTGATTGTATTGCTTCAGACCACGCACCTCACTCCTTAGAAGAAAAAGAATCTGAGTTTCAGTTTGCGCCAAATGGAATAGTTGGATTTGAAACGACAGTTGGGTTATCTTTTTCAGAATTGCTGCATAAGAATAAACTGAGCATTGAAGAATTGATTAAAAAATTATCTATCAACCCGCGTAAAATTCTCAACCTGCCAATTCCAAAATTTGAAGTTGGTGCATTGGCAAACTTCACTATTTTTGATCCAAATTTTGTCTGGACAGTTAATATTTCTAAATTCAAAAGTAAGTCTAAAAACTCACCATTCGATAAAAGGCTTCTTACGGGCAAAGCGCTGGCAGTCATCAACAGAAAAAAAATGTATGTTGATGATCAGTGGATTGACCTTACAGGTGCTTAATTTTATCTAGAGACCTGTCTAATATTATATACGGAATAAGTCTGTTTTTCTATCGTTTTTGAAGGAATTCACAACTTATTTAGTGGCATCTCATTTGGATTTTTCTACAAGGAAAACAAAAGAGGTGATCAAATGAAAAATCTAATAAAACTTTTTACAGCATTAACAATCTTATTATATCTAACCGGTTGCGATGTCAATGAACCCGAATACATTGTTGACAACGTTCCTCCGGTTCCACCAACCGGAATCAAAGTATTTGTCGGAGATAATAGAATAGATCTGACTTGGTTTGACAACAGGGACCCTGATCTGGCTGGTTATAATATCTACTTCAGCTATTCCTATAATGGTAGATATGAAAATATCGGCTCTTCGCCATATAATTACTTCATCGATGAAGAAGCTGTTAATGGCAATAAATATTATTATGCGGTAACAGCTTATGATTATAATGGCAATGAGAGTGATTTAAGTAAGGATGTAATTTACGCAACAGCAAGACCTGAAGGATTTAACCAGGCAATTTTTGACTTTCGTAGATTTCCGAACAATTCAGGTTATTCCTTCGCACTTTATTCTGTTGTTGCTTACGACAGTCTTGATGTGGATTTCTTCTTTGAAAATTACCAGGGTACATTTTACCTGGATGTATATGATGATACAGATATTCAGGATATGGGACCAACAAACGACATTTACGATATACCATTTGCCCCAACATCAGGTTGGTCTACAACAAAGGATGCAATTGCAATAGTTGGTCATACGTATGTATTTTGGACCTGGAATAATCATTTTGCAAAGATTCGAATTTCGAATATCACAAACGATAGAGTAGTTTTTGATTGGGCTTATCAATTGGTTGAAGGTGAAACACAACTAAAGCCTTCTGTAATTGGTGATAGAAAACCGCTCGAAAAACAATGGAGCAGGTAAATTGATGGGGCGCCTGCCCCATCTCTTTTTATAGATTTATGACAGGGATTTAATTAAATTAGGGATAAATGAAGACTTTATTTTTCTATATTACAATTATTTTTTCTGTATTTGGCATTAACATTCTACTCGCACAACACAATAACATTCAGCAAAACCTAAGCACAAACAATAAGGTTAAGATTCAATCGATTATATTAAATGATATTGAATTGGGAATTTTAAATAACGATGTTAAGAAATTCTCTCCATATTTTTCCTCTCAACCGTATATAAGTCTCATTAATGGAGTGAATGGGTACTATTCTTCTAATCAGGCATTTTACATAATGGAAGATTTCTTTAATTCTTTCAAAGTGGTTTCGTTCAAGATGGAGGAGACAAAAACTGAAGAATCAGTATCTTATGGTAAAGGCAATTACTATTTTGAAAAAAAAGGAAGGAGAGAGGTAGCCCACTTGTATATAACTCTTAGTAAATCCGGCAACAAATGGTATATCACGCAAATTTCGATTAACTGATGAGTAAAAAAAGATTATCATACTTTAAAGGCGATAGAAAATATTTTGCTATCGTCTTTTTTATTTTAGCTTTGATATTTACCGTTGGTCTAATCACTCCCATTTTGGTTGAGAAGAAGAAAGATAACTGGGATACTGAGTTATCAAGCAAACTCCTAGATATTGAGGAGGGAATTAAAGGTTTACTGGCTGAAAGAGAATCCCGTTTGATTTCAGTAAAAAATCAAATTAAGAATGAGCTTCATCAAACTCTGGTAACAGCTGATTATGAATATGGAAATTTAATATCGCTTGTTAACAGAGAAAGCTATGAAGATTTCTCAATCGAGATTGTTGCTCCCAACGGAAAAATAATCGTGTGGAATAATCAAATAGCCATTAAGCAGGAGGAAATATTTCCATTTGTTTATCCCATTAATGAAGTTCATTTCTTTAATTCTCCGCTAATCACTTATCTGACCATGATAGATACGGCAATAATTCACTCGGATCGTTTTTATCTTCTTTTGAGCGTTCCTTTTGAGAAGCATTATTCGCTTCAAAATAAGTTTTACAGTGAAATAAGCTTTAGCGAAGAACTGTCTAATAGTTTCAATACTCTATTTAGTGTTCTGTATGATCCTTATGCTCAGCCCCCGAAGGATGGCAGGAAACATTCTGTAATGTTGCTCAATTCTGAAAAGAGTAAAATTGGGCTCGCAAGTTTTTTCAAACCATCTCTGAATTTTGAAGTAACAGAGATTCAGGAAACGGCAAGCCGGATTCAGATTTTACTATTGTCAATAGGGTTATTTTTTTTAACGCTTGGTATGAAATCTGATTTTCGAACAATAAAGTGGAAATCAATTAGACTAATTAGCTTAATAATTTATTTTACTGCTCTGAGATTCATTCTTTATTTGACAGGATTTCCGGCTAGATTTCTCGAGGGACCAATTGTTGATCCATCTCATTTTTCATCTGTGTTTGCCTGGGGCTTAGTTAAAACTCCTATTGAGTTTTTTGTAACAAACATTTTTATTCTAATTATCGGACTTCAATTCTTTCTTTACATGCTTGAATATTTCAGAGAGAAAGATTCCGGACGCTTTTCATTAATGAAGTTTCTTATTTCTCCTCTCATTGCGATTCTTGCCTTTTATACTCTGCGTGGATTAGCCGCATCAATTAAAAGTGTAGTTTTTGATTCAACTATTCGTTACTTCAAGGAACCCGACTTAATTCCGAGTCTTCCTGCTCTACTTATGAATTTGAATATTCTGTTGTTTTGTCTGGCTTGCGTTTTTGTGATAGTAGCTTTTTTGCTTCTCATAGGTAAATATTTAAAGTTTTTAAGGAATGATAGATCAATATTCCGTTTTAGTATTTTATTTGTGCTTGTCCAAGTATCCTGCTTCTTATTTTTTCAAAGACTACCGGAACCACTAATTACAACTTTAATGTGTTTTGCTTTTCTCTCCCTGATATTTTTAGTAATTGTAAATCTTATTTTCCGGGACAAACACATTTCCGTTAATATTATATACTCCTCGTTGGTTGCTTCAGTAATTGCCATCTCCATGTTAAATTATTTTAATCTTCAGCTTGAGAAAAGGTCATTAAAAGTAATTGCTTCAGAAGTAAACAGAGCGAACAGAGAATTGCTTTCTTATTTAGTTGATGAGACTCTGAGAAATTCATTACAGAATGAGAGATTTATTTCTTCATTGTATAAATTAAATGCTAATTATGATTCTGAAGCATTTATAGCCTGGAGTAAAAGCTCACTTCAAAGGGAATCACTAAGCTCTGAAATGGTGATGTTTGACAGGAATTTTAATTTGCTCGGAAGATTTACAGTTGGTTTTGATGAGGTAGTTGATTATAAAAAGATGATAAAGCAAAAAAATGAAACCGGAGTTTATATTAGCGAAATTCTTTCATCATCACAGACGGGTATAGGCTTTGCCGGGGTTGTACCTGTGGAAAATAATAATATAATAACCGGCTTTATTGCTGTGGCAGCCAAGTTCAATGTTGAAAATCTTGGTGCAGCAGAATTTCCCGATTTTCTTGAATCGAATAAAGCAGCATTGGGTTCAGTAGTAGATTTAAACCTCGTTAGGATTTTTGAATTTTACGACGGTAAAGTACTTCAGGTGCGTGGAAATATTTTTCCCTCAAAGGAACAGAAGCAACAGATTTTTAATGTTGAGTTATCACCAGATGGAGACGGCTGGGCTAACCTCTCATTCTATGGTGAAGATTTTATAACTTACATTTTAAAAACTAATTTGAATGGTAAACAGAAGATAACAGTCGTAGCAATTAAGGATAAGGAAATTACTTGGAGTCTTTATAACTTCTTCAAAATATTTATTGTTCATTCCATTTTTATCCTGATTCTTGTTGTCTTGCTGATAATATTCAGGTTTCTCGGCTTTAGATATTCTTTCAGGACAAAGCTGCTTAGTGCATTCTTGTTGGTTTCAATCATTCCGATCCTTGCTCTTGCAATCTACAACAGGGAAGTCGTCAGGGAGAGAACCAATACTGCAATTTTTAATGAGCTTAGTAAAAGGTCAGAATATTTAGAGAACCACATAAAAGCACAGAAACAAAAACATCCGGACAGAGATTATTTAACTGCTTTTGAGAATGCAGGGAAAGAACTGAAAATAGCTTTCACTATTTATGAGAACTCCGATAGAATTTATAGTTCAAGAAAAGAATATTTTGATAATGGATTAATACCGGGAAAGCTCAAATCTGAAGTTCACTATAATTTAAATTATTTAAGCTACCAGGAATCTCTCACTAAAGAATCGATAGATAATTACATTTACGACGCTTACTATCGTAAAATAAGCTTTGATAATAAATCTTTTATTCTTGGTGTGAACGATGCATTCAATAAAATTGAGCTATTCTATTCACCGGTTGATGTAGATGTTTTTCTATTTGGAGTTTATTCTTTTGCAGTAATTATTATCACTCTTCTTAGCACTCTTTTTGCCAACCAGATTTCATCACCAATCAGGCAGCTAACAAGGGCTACCAGTGCAGTAGCTCAAGGAGATTTGAGTGTTCAATTGAAAAATAAAGAAAAAGGTGAATTGAAAGAATTGCTTGATGGCTTTAATGCAATGACAAGTGAGCTCCAGAAAAATCAAAACGATATTGCTGAACTTGAGAGAGAAAGCGCCTGGAAAGAAATGGCAAAGCAGGTTGCGCACGAAATTAAAAATCCGCTGACTCCGATGAAGCTATCCGTTCAGCAGCTTGTTGCTTCATATTATGATAAAAAATCGGAATTCGATGAAACTCTTAAAAAACTTTCTCAGGCGATACTTAACCAGATTGAAAATCTTAGCCTAATTGCATCCGAATTTTCTTCGTTTGCAAAAATGCCAAGCTTGAAGTTAGAAGAGTTTGATCTGATTCCGATAGTAAAGGATACAATTCATCTGTTTGGAGATGAGGAAACCGAAATAAAATTTCATTCAGATGTTGATAAAGCTCTTGTTGAATCTGATAATTCACAGATGCGGCGTATGTTTATCAATCTTATAAGGAATTCAATTCAGGCGAAAGCAAGGATGATAAATATTGGTTTATCAGTCGAGGATAGTTTCTCTATAATTAATATTTCTGATAATGGAATCGGAATCTCTCTGGAAAATCAAAAAAAAATTTTCGACGCTAACTTCACTACAAAGGAAAAAGGACTTGGCTTAGGCTTGAAGCTTATAAAAAGATTTCTTGAAAACACAAATGGTGAAATAAAATTGATTTCTTCTACAGCTGCAGAAACAATTTTCAGAATAAAAATACCAGTAAAAAGTCCTAAATAAGAAACCTGATATGAGCATTTTAACCCCACATCAGAGCCTGGCACTAAATATTGAAAAATCAATTTCTCTGACAGCAAATGCGGGATCGGGAAAGACTTTTGTTCTTGCTCAACGCTTTCTTGAAATTATACTCAACACTTCAACTCCTCTAAGCCAGGTTGCAGCAATTACCTTCACTGAAAAAGCAGCCGGAGAACTCTACAAAAGAATTTCAGATGAACTAAATAAACTTTTATTCTCCACAGTTGATTCAGGCCTTGCAGATCGCATAGAGAAACTCAGAAAGCAACTTGTTTCAGCTAAAATCTCAACTATACATTCGTTTTGTATAGATCTACTAAGAGAATTTCCTGTTGAAGCATCAGTTGATGCAAACTTCAATCCAATAGATGAACAGAAATCTTCTGAGTTGATTGATTTAGCAATTGAAAACACACTGAAGGAAATGTTTAAAGTTCTTAGAGAGCAGTCAGACATCAAGCTTTTAGTAAGGCTGCTGGGCTCAAAGGCAAATGTGGTTCGTGAACTGCAAGAAATGATACGGAAGCGAAAAAATGTTCTACAATTAATTGATAAATTTTATTCTTCAGTTGAAAGTGAAATTATAAAGATTCTGTTTGAGCTGTTTAAATCAAACGTTAAAATTGTGTTTGAAAAAGATTTCCCTTTAATTCTCACTCACTTTGAAATTGCTAACAATAAAGTCCTCGAAGGCAATTCAAAAAATGAGCTGGCAATTGAGACTAAATCTATTCTTGAAGCAATACAATCTTCTGCTGATATAGTAAATACTTTAATGAAATTAAAAGAACTTCGAAATAAAATCTTAACTTCGGAAGGCAGCCTTCGTAAAAAATCTTACCTTGTTTCTCCTCAGAGAGATGAGGTTCAAAACTCAATTGAGATTGTCGAGAACTTTTTCCATGACCTGGATGAAATTGATTTACCTGAAAATCACGAAACAATAGAAAAAGAACTAATAAGATATAACCTTTCTTTAATTCGAATCTTCCAAAATGTTCTTGCCGCTTATGAAAACAAGAAAACTGAGACGGGAGTTCTTGATTTTGAGGACATACTGCTCAAAACAAAAAAATTACTTGAGAATGAATCAGTAGAAAAAACCCTCTCAGGTAGATATAAATTTCTTCTAGTTGATGAATACCAGGACACAAATGAAATTCAGTATGAAATATTTCTTCCGCTTGTTGATGATCTAAAAAAAGGTAATCTTTTTATTGTTGGAGATGAAAAGCAAAGTATCTACCGTTTCCGTGATGCTGAGCTGCAAGTCTTTTCAAAAACAAAAGCAGACATTCACGAAATACATGGCGATGATTCACTGCTGACTTTGCCCGACAGTTTCAGGATGGCTCCGGCCATCTGCTTCTTTGTTAATTCTATGTTCAACAATCTTTTCAAAGAGCCGCGCTTATTCTATAATGAAGTTTCTTCTTCTGACTTGGTTTGCGCACGGTTCGATCATTTCCAGGGACAGGTAGAATTTCTGATAGCAGAAGATGAAGAAGTTAATGAAGCTGAGTTGGTTGCAAAGCGAATTATCAAGCTGAAGCAGGAACATAAAGATCGTCTTAAAAATTGGAATGATATAGCAATACTTGTACGCAAGCGCTCATCATTTACTGAGCTTCAGAATGCTTTTATAAAATATCAAATTCCTTTTAACTTGGTTGGCGGAACAGGCTTTTATCAACAGCAAAGTATAAATGACATTTATAATTATTTTGCATTTCTTCTGAATGATAAAGATGATGCTGCGCTGATTGGAATACTTCGCTCGCCGTTCTTTCTTGTATCTGACATAAATATACTTGAACTGTCTTTGTTTAATGGTGAATCCTATTGGGAAAAAATGAAATCAGCATCTGTATCTCAAATATATATTTGGAAGGAAATACTTGAAATACTTAATGAGAATAAAAAACTTGCAAACAGGATAAATATTCCATCGCTGCTTAGAAATATTTTGAAAGAATCAAATTTCATTTCAACTATCTCTTCACGTATTGACGGCGCTCAAGAAATTTCTAATCTGAATAAGCTTATTTCTATCACTAACGAATTTTTTAATGATGAATTCAGAACACTTTATGATTATGTCACTTTTCTGAGGGACGCAATTTCCGGCTTTGAAGATGAAGCACAGGGAAGAATTGAGCCTGGAAGTGTTGGAGTGAATATCCTCACTATTCATCAGGCTAAAGGTCTGGAATACCCGGCAGTGTTTTTATACAAATGCAATGACACAACTTTAGTAAACAAAGTCAAATCCAGATCTTTTACCGTTGATAAAACTTTTGGTCTGCTGACTAAAGTACCTTTAAATGAAAATTACTTTGGCGATTATCATTCAGCTCCGATTGTTGGATTGTATAATCTTATTGAATCGAAAAAAGAAATTGCTGAATTGAAAAGATTACTTTATGTCGGGTTGACTAGAGCCAAAGATTTTCTTTTCGTCACACAAAATAATGAAGGTGAATCGGCGAAGAAAAATTCATTCATCGTATTAATTAATGAAGGGCTGAAACAGGATTTTACTCAGAACAAAATTACGCTTGTGGGGAAACTTACTTACCTGCAAGAAGAAAAAAGTATATTCAACAATATCACCAAACCTTTTAAGTTAGAGATACCGGTGGTTCGGAAAATTGAGTCGACAGAAAAGTTAAACGAGGCTATGGAATTCAATCCAAATGACAAAAAACTGATTTTATCTGAAATTAAAGATCAATCCAGAGGCGAGGTCATATCTGCCACAAGGTTTTCAACTTTCACAAATTGTCCACTCAAATACAATTTTATTTATAACTACAAACTTGGTGATTTGATTCAGCAATCATCAAAGTATCGAATCGCTTTGAAGTTTAATACTCCGGAAGACTACAACCGAAATGAATTGAATTCATACCTGTTCGATGATGAATTCAATCTTACTGAATTTTCAAAAATTAAAGGGCAGTTAATTCATTATGCTCTTAGAAAGAGTATCAGCAGGGAAAGTATACCAGCTTTTATTAAGGAAGGATTAACAAATAATCTTACTGTTAAAATTCCTGAATCACTAAAAGCTGAAGTTATAAATGATTTGATTTTATTCTATGATTCTAAGGAGTATGAATTAATAAACTCATTCCCAAATTTTCGAAATGAATATGAAGCTTACTTAAAGGAAGATGATTTTTACCTATTCGGAATTCTTGATAAGCTGATAATTCAGGATAAAAAGCTAATAATAGTTGATTACAAAACAGATCATATCAAATTTAATGAAATTAATGCAATGGCAGATAAATATTTACCTCAGCTAAAATTTTATACTTATATTATTTCCAGACTTTTTAATAAAAACTATGAGATTGAGGGCAGAATCATCTTCATCAAATTTCCTAGTAATCCATTTGCTTTTAATTATGATGAAATTGCAGATAAGAATATAAAATCAAATATAAAAGAAATGATTTACTCAATAAGAAATAATAACTATTCTGTAAATTTGAATGCCTGCGATGATTGCATTTTCGCAGATGAGAATTCACAATGCATCAAAACAAAATTCATCTAATTCTAAGCCCAAGACAGATTAATAGATATGAATAAAAAAATAAAAGTCATCAGGGATCTCTCACTTGTTGAGAAGGAACTTAGTTCAGCACAAAGTGGAGTTGTCTCGGTGTCATTGCAAAAAGATAGCTTTGCACAATTTGCAACAAATTTTGTTTATCAGAATAAAAACATTTTCTTTTACCTGGATAACGAGGAACTTTTACGTACCATTAAGTTTGATGCTTTGGTGAAGTTCACTATACTAAAAGATAAAAATGTTACAAAAGAGCTAATTGAAAAAAAGGATCCCTTGTTCAGGCTTTTTTCTGTTGTCGTAACTGGTGTGATTCGTGAAGCTGAAGAGCAAAAAACAATCAGGGACATTGATCAAAGTTTTATCGAGAAGTATTCAGGTAAATTGATTCTTTCCGGGAAAGAAACTCAAACAAAAGGGAAGCTTCTGTTTGTAGATTCAGAAGAACTTCTGGCTTTTGACGAAATAGGTTATTGATGTAATGATTTTAAGAATCAATAATTCCT
>Ga0184631_10000131_pt1 | contig 14071 bp, 15 predicted proteins | sample PLM4_90_b1_FD_133160 | JGI IMG/M metagenome (GOLD analysis project Ga0184631, IMG submission 133160) | Groundwater sediment microbial communities from an aquifer in East River, Colorado, USA - PLM4_90_b1 | ecosystem: Environmental > Terrestrial > Soil > Riparian zone | place: USA: East River... | reverse complement strand
TGCCGCGTGGTCTAACCGACGCAATCAAGCCCGATCAACAATAGACTGGAGATTCACGCGACAAGATGCCGATCAGAAGCTATCTCGTCACTATGTTTCGTAATTAATTAGTTTCAATACTAGTTCCAAGGGGCAGCTTGACGACTACAATCATCCTTATGACAAATCACTCAAGGAAAGGTTTACTAAAAGGTTCTCATCAGCTATCCCAAAGAAATTAGACCAAGTTCAACACCCGAATGGGAGAGCCTTTTATCCTTATGAAGCATATTTCTCATACTGGAGAGGTTTTATTCTCTTAGAAGCGCTTGACGAGTGTCGCAATGTTGATAAATTTTTGTCAATGCAGAGTGGATTAGTGATTTTTAGGCAGACGGTAGGACGGATCAATGAACGATGGAACGCAATTTATAAGCCTACGTTCAATAGATTGTCTCACTATAAAACGTTTATCAACCAATATGAAATGTCAGAATCCGAAATTAGTTGTACTTATGAAGACATATCAAGACATCTATTGGAACGTACAAGCGCAACACCTTCAGATTTAGAGTCCGACATGGAACTATTACTTGTTCTACATAAATCATGGGTGAAAAAAGTAAATAGTGAAGGAAAAGGAACTTACAGGGGGGCAGTCGATGTATTGAAGAGAGACATTTATTTTCTTTTTGAGTGGCTATCTGGCATCGGTAATAGTGAAAAGTACTATTTTGATAAATGGACATATCGTAATAAACAGTCTTCATCATGGTCACAGCTAAAAGATGTGCTGGACTTTGAGGAGCTCCTTTTGCAGATATGTTCGAACAATTTGTGCCATTCTACGTAGACGACATGCCAAATTGGACAAAAACAATTGACATTGCACAGACCTACCACAGGCTGGCTAACAACGACAGCTTTCCCCCTTGGATAAGAGCTTTTTCTGATATGCATAAGGGAATAAACAGTCAGGAAAGTATTAAGCTGGTGCAGCCAAGAATTCAGGATTGCCTACTGGTACTCACGATTCGTACTGAAATACTAATTCGTTCACTCTATGCTAATAAAGTGAATAAGCCTGATCCAAATGATTTAAAGCAGCTATTACATGACTTCTCAGTCTTAATTTCAAATGATCCAGCCGCCGAGACGGTATTTAATGCAGTGTCCAATAGTACCGCTTGGAAGTTAACCACGTTGCGTGATAGGCCAGAAGAAATCTTTCACAAGATAGAACGTCAGTCTGTTGATAAAAAATGGTCCGATGAACAGAAATTCTTTTATGAGTCTATATTGAAATTTGTAACTGCAAGAAACTATTTTGCTCACCATTCATACAAAGACGACGAATTGAATAGTAGTGTCAGTAAGCTGAGTGCGAATGTGCTAAAAGCTTGCATTTATAGTCTTTTGTACTTCGAAAAATTATTGAACGATGCTACGGTGGATTATAGTTGAGAATTGGAATGTCAGGCAAAATATGAGTAAGAAGTATAAGAATAAAAAATGTGTTTACTGTGCTGAATCCATTTCTGTTACGGGCGACCATGTTTTTGCGCGTGAGTTTTTTCTTGCAGATCAACGAGACAATCTACCCCAAGTGCCAGCGTGTGCTAAATGTAATGGTAAAAAATCTGAATTAGAGCATTACTTGACATCAGTTTTGCCATTTGGTGGTATGCATGCGCAGGCAAAAAAGAATCTAGAAACAATGGTGCCCAAACGGCTAATCAAGAATAACAAACTGTATAGCACTTTACGATCAGGAATGACCTATGTGGAAAATAATGGGACAAGAAATATGGCTCTTCCTGTAAAGGGGGAACATGTTGCCGAGTTATTTGCATATATTGCAAAAGGTTTATCATGGTTTCATTGGAATGCTATCATCGACAAAACCAGTTTTGTGTACGCAACATCGCTTACTAAGACGGGAGAACGATTTTTTCAAGAATACTATTTCGCATTACATGCAAATCAGCGTATTGAAAATACTATAGGAGATGATGCCTTTTCGTATATTGGGGTGCAGGGAGTTGACACTGATCAAATAACAATATGGAAATTCAAGATTTATGCCGGTATTACAATGACTGACGGCAACACTTTGAACAATTGTTCCAATAGTATTGGTGTTCTTACGGGTCCGTTAAGCATGAAGAGTATTGTTGTTTCTATTTTTGATAACCCCAAAACAAACTAACGATGATAATCCGCGAAAGGATACATCCCTCGTTGACATTCGTTCTAAAGATGTTTTGCGGTGAGCCAGTATGTTGGGTAGAACAGCGTGCAACCCAACAAAGGCTGTTGGGTTGCATTGCGCGTAACCCAACCTGGAACTTTTCTGGAGCGCTGCACTCTACAATAAGACACTTCATAATTAAGGAAAAACCATGAACAAGAAGAAAAACCTCCGGATTAGAAACAGCACCGCCGAATTTCTCATTTTTTCCAATCAAGCCGGGGAAAATACCATTGAAGTACGCATTGAGGACGAGACTGTCTGGTTGACACAGAAGCTGATCGGTGTATTGTTTGAAAAAGGCCGCAGCACAATCACCGAGCATCTGAAAAACATCTTTGAGACCGGTGAGCTTAATGAAAATTCAGTATGTCGGGAATTCCGACAGACTGCAGAAGACGGCAAGGAGTACGGTACCAAGTTTTACAACCTCGACGCGATCATCTCGGTCGGGTACCGCGTCAACTCGGCGCGGGCGACCCAGTTTCGCCAGTGGGCCACCGGAGTTTTGAGGGATTTCGCCATTCGTGGTTATGTGCTGGACAAGGAACGCCTCAAAAACGGCGTATTCTTCAATAAGGAATATTTCGAAACGCTGCTGGCTGAAATCAGGGAGATTCGGGCCAGTGAACGGAAGTTCTACCAAAAGATCACGGACATTTACGCCACGGCCATGGACTACCGCGCCGAGGCCGAAACCACCCAAACCTTTTTCGCCACGGTGCAGAACAAACTGCATTTCGTTTTGATAAACAGGTCAAAAAATTCCTTAAAAGGAATGGTGAGACATAAAATATATGACTGAGAAAACAAGAAATATCGACGAGAAATACATGCGCATGGCCTTGCGGCTGGCTGCGAAGGCAAAAGGCAGGACGAGTCCGAACCCCATGGTCGGCGCCGTGGTGGTGAAGAATGGTACAGTCCTCAGCCGCGGGTACCACAAGAAGGCCGGAGAGCCTCATGCCGAGGCGATCGCGCTCACGAAGGCCGGCAGGCAGGCGAGAGGCGCCACGCTCTACGTGACGCTTGAGCCCTGTTCGCATACGAACAAGCGGACACCGCCCTGTACTCCCCTGGTTTTACAGAGCGGTGTGAAGCGAGTTGTAGTAGCCATGATCGATCCGAACCCCCGGGTCTCGGGAGGAGGCATCAAGGCCCTTCGAAAAGCCGGCGTCGAAGTGGTAACCGGCGTGCTGGCGGATGAAGCGAGAACATTGAATGAAGCGTTCATCAAGCATATTACGACGGGGTTGCCCTTTGTGACTCTCAAGATCGCCCAGACGCTGGATGGCAAGATAGCGACAGCGGCTGGTGAATCGAAATGGATAACAAGCGCGCCTGCAAGAGAAGAGGGACACCGGCTGCGCAATAGCAACGATGCTATCCTTGTCGGCATCAATACGGTCCTGAAGGACGACCCTTCTCTTACGACGAGAGTTCCCGGCGGCCGCGATCCCATCCGCGTCATCGTTGATACGCGTCTACGAACGCCATTAAACGCCAAAGTCCTCACTCAAAGTTCTTCGGCAAAAACCTGCATCGTCACCATCGACACCATGCCTAAAGACAAACTTGTCAAGCTGTTGGACGCAGGCGCGGAGATCCTGATTGCCAAAGGAAGAACGGGTCAGGTGGACCTGAGGTCCCTCTTGAAAATGCTCGGCAGCCACGGCGTCACTTCCCTGCTCATCGAGGGTGGCGCGGAGATCAACGCTTCTGCTCTGCGGTCGGGCGTTGTTGACAAGGTTGTTCTGTTCATTGCGCCGATGCTCATGGCAGGCACGGATTCCCTCTGCTCCATAGGAGGCACTTCGCCATTGAAACTGAGCCAGGCTGTCAAACTCCGGGATATTGTTTCGCGGCCTGTTGGACCGGACCTGATGGTGGAAGGGTATATCGTTAAGAAGCGCTGACTCGCTGTTTTACAAGCTGTGGATGAGGTATAAGATCAGGAAAAAACCGACTGCAAGGACAGATATGGCAAGGAGCACACTCAGGATACGCGACGGTTTAAACGTATTTTCATCTATCTGACGCTCTACAATCTTGTAGCGTATGAACGCCAGCACTCCCATCATAACGCCGAGACCGACGAGGACGATCCCAATTATTGCAGAGGCGCCCTGCGGCGGCGGAGCATTGTCCTTCCCCAGGTAATATCCCATCTGCTTCACGAAAAGAGAAAATTTCTCCACAACGAACCCGAAGGCCATGATCGAAATGCTGGTTCGTATCCATGCGAGAAAAGTCCTCTCATTCGCCATGTGGACGCGGCGGTTTTGACTGCCTGTGCATGCTTTTTCGTCCTGTGTTTCCGCCATACCGCGCTCCCTGACCGATCCCTACCCCGATATGAACTTGAATATGCCGCTTCTGATCATCTTTACGGCAAAGGCAGCCAGGATCAATGACGCGACCTTGGCAAAAGCCCGTGAGCCGCTGATTCCCACAAATCTGATGATCTTGTCGGATTGGGCGAAAATCAGCCAAGCCAAAAGGAGGTTCACAATAAGGGAAAGGATGACGGGCAGGTAGCCGTTCGTGCCGACGAGGACGAGGGCGGTTGTAAGCGTTCCCGGTCCGGCTATGAGCGGTGTGCCGAGAGGCACGACTCCGAATTCCGGGCTTCTTTCCATTTTGGTTTCACCCGCCCGCACCACATCGGCTATCGCGATGATCAGGAGGACGATCCCACCGGCTATCATGAAGTCTTCCACGAGGATCCCAAGAGCGTTGAAGGCAGCCTGACCCAGCAGAATAAAGCCCAAGGTCACCAGAAAGGCAGTCAAAATGGACTGACGGATGATCTTATTTCGCTCCCGCTTCTTGATCCCTTCGGTCATACCCACGAAAAGTGGCAGGATTCCCGGAGCGTCGAGAGCGACCAGGAGCGGTATAAGGCTGATTAAGAATGTATGCATCATGTCCATAATAGCTCCAAGAAGAGTATAGCCGATTCATCGAGAGGTGTCCAGTCACAGATTGCCTTCGGTGAGAGGGGGGAATACGACGAGATTATTCACTATAGCGCCGAACGGGTGGGGAACGCATAACGAGGACAAGGGGACAGCCTACAGGTTTTTCAGGGTTTTGTTGTTGAGGTGCTTGCTCTGATGTTTCGAGGGGTCGTCGGTCAGGATGAGCGCGCCGTCTTCGCCGTAGACCATGTAGATGGTGTGCTGCAGATGGAACGCTTTTTCGCCGCCCTGATACAGCTTCATGATTCTTCGCACGTAATTCTGCGTTTCCCGGTAGGGCGGGACGGTCCCCCATTTTTTAACCGCTGTTTCGCCGGAGTTGTATGCGGCAAGTGCGAGCGATAAGTTCCCTTCGTACCTGTCGATCAAATACCGGAGATATTTTACGCCGCCGTCGATGTTCTCGTTCGGATTAAAGGTGTTCCTGACATTCATCTCGACAGCAGTCTGCGGCATGAGTTGCATCAACCCCATAGCTCCTTTTTTTGACAGAGCATCGGGGTTGAAGCCCGATTCCACTTTTACAAGCGCGTGAACGAGCGAGGGATCAACACCATGACGGTCGCAGGCGGTGTTGATGATATCGGTATAGGCGCCTGGCTTGTTCGATGCTGTGAGGGGAGTAAGGGACGAACTGACGGGCGTCGTTGCCGAGGCAGCGATTGGTCCTGGCGCGAAAGCGGATTTTGTTTTTTTGGATTTTTTCCCGGAGCCGACGCTGACGTTGCTGAAGTGGATCACGCCGCTCTCATCGGTGTACTGATAGATTTCCGCCATGCACAGGTGCGGCTGGCCCAAGGAACAGGCCAGCGCGCCACATATCAGCATGAGTTTTGTTTTCCGCGTCATCAACGACCTCAAAAAAAGATACACGACACCGCATAATTATTGGTCTGATTATAACGTAAAGAAAACGGTTCTGTCAACCAAAAATAATGTGCGTGAACGCGCCGCCCGCGCGAGCCTCTGCTCTATTGACATGGTCCTGGTAATCCGTTACACTCTGCCCATGAAAAGCGCCATTATGATTTTTCTTATCTGCATCCAGCCGGTGATGTCCCATGCCCACCCGGGAAAAACCGACAGATACGGCGGGCATAAGTGCCTCAAAGGGTGTGAAGCGTGGGGATTGTTTTACCAGGAATACCATCTCCATGACAAGGATGGGAGGCCGATACGGGTCAAGTCGAATGCAAAAGTGAAAGAAACCGGGACTGGTGCAATGATTGAACCGGTGAGTAAACCGACGGAGACGATTGTTCAGGCGGACACGCCGAAGACAGCAGTTGTCACCACTACTCGATATATAACCAATGTCTATGAAGAGAATATCTTTCTGTCCAACCCTCTCCTCGTTGTTCTGCTAGTACTTCTATTGCTTCTTCTGATACTCCAACTGACCCAAAAAAGGAAAGAACGCTGAACATGCCCCCTCACCTCAATCCTCTCCCCGGATGGGAGAGGAGACAAAAAAACACCCTCTCCCCCGTTGGGGAGAGGGCAGGGGGAGTCGCTCCTAATGCACCGAGCAGGAGATGCACGGGTCGTAGGACCGGACCAGCATCTGGGCAAGGAGTTCGATGTCCCTGTCTTGCGTGCCGTGCGCCGCATACTGGGCGGCCAGCTCTTGCAGATCGTGCTGGATATTGGCGTGGTTTTGGCTCGTGGGGATCACGCAGTCGCAGCGCGTGATCCTGCCGTCCCCATCGAACTCATAGGAGTGGTACAGGATGCCCCGCGGCACTTCCACCGCGCCCACACCGATGCCGCTTCGCGGGGCCACTGGCTGGCGCGGCTCCTGCCAGGTTGAGCCGGTGAGTTCATCGATCAAGCGCAGCGAATCCATAACCACGTGCACGCATTCGACGAGCTGTGCGATGTTGTTCATATACGGGTTGTGGTTCACCGGTTTGAGACCGAAGCTTTCGGCGATCTCCCGTGCCGCGGGGTTGAGGAGAGAGAAGTTGTTATTCACGCGGGCGAGCGCGCCTACGGCAAAGGACTGGCGCGAGAGACGGCTCCACTTGGAGGTGGATTGCTCAACGAGATATTCGTTCGTCATGGCCTGATACTCGTGTTCCTTCTTCCGTACTCCGTCGGTTGATACCAGGTCGCCGCCGATGAAGGGGTAGCTGTCCTCACCCTTGAGCGAGACAAACTCCGTTTCTCTGACAAAGTCGGGTATCACGAAGGTGCGGAAAAGTTCGGCGGTCTTGAGGAGGTCGTCTGTCGCGTCTTTCAGTCGTGTCCTGAACTGCACAAGCTCCTTCTTTTCAGGTGTCATGGTGAATCCGCCGACGACGGTCCTGGTGGGGTGCATGCGCCGGCCGCCCACGCAGTCGCAAAGATCGTTCGCGAGCTGCTTCATACGCGCGGCCCGCTGTACCACGTCGGGGTGAGAGTTGATGAGCGGAAATACGCTTCCGACGCCTACAAAGTCGGGCGCCGCGAGAAAATAGAGATGCAGAATGTGGCTCTGGAGCGTTTCCATGTGCTTGAGCAGGAGGCGCAGCTTCCTGGTCTGGTCGGTCGGGACGATGTTGAATGCATTCTCAACAGCGCGGATGCTCGCGAGGGTATGGCCGATGGAACAGATGCCGCAGATCCTGCCGCTGATCCACGGTGCGTTCTCCCACTTTTTTCCCACCAGCATCGCTTCAAAGAAGCGCGGCGTTTCGACCACTTCCCAGCGGGCCTCTTCGAGCTTGCCCTCGTTGATCCTGATCTTGATATTGCCGTGGCCTTCGACCCGGGCGATGTGGTGGATATCAATGGTGCGGGTTGTTTTCATTTAATAAAATCCTTTTTGACGTGATAACAGGATTCACAGGATTAAGACGATCTTTAAGGGGTCGTAATTTTGATCGGATTCTATCCCGGCATCCTGTCAAAATCATTTTATCCTTGGCATCGTTTTTCTTAACGCATCGGCGTGCTGCGCGAAGCCGCCAAAGCATTCCAGCCGGTCGAGCATGGTTTCTTCGGAGAATCCGTACTTTTTCATGACTTCTTTCATTTGAGCAATATTAGCGTCTTCCGCAGGGCCGCGGCACCCCCAGCACCCGAACCGGTTGTTTGGGCACCAGGAATCGCATCCGCCGCGCGTGACCGGCCCCAGGCAGGGTTCGCCGAGGTCGAAGAGGCAGGCGTTCTCGTTCGCCTTGCACTCCATGCAGACCGGATATTTCGGGTGTACGATGGCCTTGCCGAGGACGACGTTTGTGACGAGTTTCTCGACCTCTTCTTTTTTCACCGGGCAGCCGAATATTCTGAGGTCCACGGAAACAAAAGCATCAAGCGGCCGTGCGGAGTCATTCGTTTCGATGGGGTGCTTTCCGTATACCTGGTTCTTCACCCATGCGGGGTCGTTGAAACGGTTCTTGAGTTGATTCACCCCGCCGAAACAGGCGCAGGAGCCGAAGGCCACGAGGACGGCGGCGTTTTTCCTGATCGTCATCAGCCGCTCCTCTTCATCGGATCGGGTGACGCTGCCTTCCACAAAGGCGATGTCATAGGCATCGGATTTTTCGGTCATGGCCTCGCGAAAATTAACGACCGTGACAAGAGAGAGAAAGTCGAGGAGAGAGGCTTCGTTGTTCACGATCTGGAGCTGGCAGCCTTCGCAGGAAGAGAGTTCGAAGAACGCCACCCTCGGACGGGTGAGCGGTACGCCGAGATAGGTCCGCGTATCGGTTTTCGGTGCGTCCATCAGATGGCCTCTTTCAGGTTCATGACGCTCCAGTAATCGAAGACCGGACCCTTGAGACAAGTATACGTCGAGCCGACGTTGCAGCGGCAGCATTTTCCCATGCCACAGTGCATGCGGCGTTCGAGGGACACGAACATTTTCTGCATGGGCATGTTATGTTCGGACAGCATGGCGCAGACGAACTTGAACATGACCGGCGGGCCGCAGACGATGGCATAGGTGTTGTCGATGAACGATTCGCTGCGGCTGCCGATGATTTCCTTCAGCACTTTGGTGATAAGACCTACGGGGCCGGTCCATGCGGGATCGGCCTTTTCCATGATGATGTGGAGGTTGATGTCGTCTTTTTTCTACATCTCGTACTGGAATTTGAACAGAAGGCGGGAAGGGTCCTTCGTGCCGTATACGATATCGACATGGTCAAACTGGCTCCGGTGCTCCTGCACATGGGCTATGGGGGAGCGAAGGGGCGCCAGGCCCAGCCCGCCGGCAATGAGCAGGATGTTGCCTCCGTGCATGCTCCCCATCGGAAAACTGGTGCCAAAGGGGCCGCGGATGCCGATATGCATGCCGCGACTCGCCCGGGCGAGAAAGGCGGTGAGGCTCCCTGCGGTGCGGATGCAAAGCTCGATGTCCTCGTGATTGCTCGGCGAGGAGGAAATAGAGAAGGGCGCTTCACCGACGCCCGGCACTTCAAGCATGATGAACTGGCCGGGATGAAAGGAGAAATGCCTGCGGTCCTCGTCGTCGATGATCCTGATGCGATAGAGGTTCTCAAACGCAGTGAGCCGGTAGATGCTGGTTATTTCGGCCTTGTACGTAAATTCGAAGCTGCCGAGGTCTGATTTTCTCTGCCATTTTCTGGCAGGGATAACTTCAAAAAAGGGAAGGTGATGGTCCATCTTACTTTTCCTCTCCCCGCACGCTGGCGATCACTTCGGGCACCGTAATGTCCGCCAGGCAGGCCTCGCCGCACCGTCCGCAGCCGACGCAGAGCGATTCCTCAAAGGCCTCGACGAACCCTCGATGCTTGTGGTAATAGCGGTATTTGAGCCTCGTCGCCCGTTCGGGCCTGAAATTATGACCTCCGGCGACCTCGGCAAAATCTATCACGTTGCAGGAATAGAGTGTTTTGATTTTGCGGGCGCCTTTCAGGTCCACATTTACCGTCTCCTCGACGCCGTAACAGTAGCACGTGGGGCAGACGTTCGCGCAGGTCCCGCAGCCAAGGCACTTGTCGCCCCACTGTTTCCAGACCGGCGATTGGAACTCCATGTCAAGGATCTTGGTAAGATCGGAGGTGTCCACATGGGCGATGAATTTTTTGTTTTTTTCGGCGATGACCTTCATGTAGTACACATGGTCCTTTTCTTCCGGTTCGAATGTTTTTACGGTTTTCAGGAAGTTGTATGCCGTGGCCGTGAGGATCTCCACGAAATAACGGTCTCCGATATCAGTAAGGAACAGGTCGAATCCGTGGCTCACGCTGTCCGATCCCATGGATCGGCAGAAGCAGAACGGCTGGGGCTGGCAGTTGATGCCGATGATGAACATGTTCTTTCTTTTTGCCGCATAATAGGGCATGGGGTAAACACTGCCGAGCAGGACCTTGTCGAGTTTGTTCAGGGCGTTAATGTCGCAGGCATGAAGACCGAAAAAAACGAAGGGATGGTCGATATTGTAATCGACGTTTTTCTGCCAATCATTGCCCTCGAACTGGAACGATGCCAGGTCCTCCCGGAAGGGGAGGAAGTACCGCTTTGCCGGCAACTTGGTCGTGGAGTAGCCTAATGCTATTCTGCTGAAATCGGACACCTGCTCAAAGGCATAGATCGGTTTGTGTTCACCGTCGACACCCGTTTGCACAGGAGCGACAATCGGATTTTCCGCGGCGAGCACCGCGAACAATGTTTCTAATTCAGCTTTATCGAACACTTTGAACAGCATGATTTCCTTAAAAAATAAAATAGTTAGGCTGTTATTGTCAGGCAATCCATGCTTCTCACAAGTAGAGTATAGCACAAGAAAAGAGTGGACCGGGTCAGGCGCTTTCACTGCCCCTGGCCTCCCCGCAGATATCGGGCCGGAGGGCCTCATGTGAGTGTAAAAAGACGTGAATTGCGTTGCCGGTCGATGCAATTCTGGTGAAATAACTAGCGGAACAGGATATAATGCGCCAGAATATGAGCGATTTTCAGGAAAATAACGACACCAAGCCAGTTCCGGCGCAGCGTTCGGAGCGCGCAGTTCCGCTTGATGCCCAGCTCTTGTCCGAAGCGGTCATAGAGCTTAATATTTCTCGAAAAAATGTTGGCATCTACCCGCCCGGTCACATCCAGATCACAACGAGTATTGAGCGCGCCTATCTGATCCTCCAGAAAATGTTTGAGATCCGGGAAGAGATGACTCTCGGCGTGGCCAAGGACACCCTGCTGGTCGGCCAGGACTATCTTGATCAGAAAAACCCCGTGTACCGGGATTTTGCTTTGTCCATGAGCCAACAGGGGATAGCGGCAGTCACGTTCATCAAGGGACTGGAAAAGGAAGAACTGGTGCGGTTTCATCGTATCCTCACGACCAAGCCCGAGGAGATCAGGACCGCGGGAGGCATCGGCCGGGTCATGGACGACGCCGATATCCCTCATATCACGATCCATGCTATCGACTACACCAGCTTTCATGTCACCGAAGAGCAGGAAATCTTCAAGCCCCAAACGAAAGGAACGGCGGGAGAGAAAGCGGGGTCCGCTTTATGGCAGGATTTTGTTTCTTACCTTTCAGCAGGCACGCTCGCCGGACCGGGGCAGGGGGTGTCGGCAAAAGATGCGGTGCAGATAGACCCTGCCGAACTCGCCCGGCTCCTGAATGAACGCAAGCTGGATCCGGGAGCCGCGCTCCAGAGTTATGACCATATTATCTCCGAGCACATGCGCGATCGGGTCGCGAAACGTTCTTTTTCGAAAGATCAATCCACGACACTTGCGAATATGAGCAAGCTGCTGAACGAGCTGCACCCCGAGCTGCGGAAGCAGTTTCTTTCCGTGGCTTTCAGCCGCATCTCGGCGAATACGGCATCGGCCGGCTCCGATGACATTCTGGGCGGTCTTCCCGATGATATGGTGATTGCCATGCTGAGACAGGCGAGCTCGGAGGGCAGGGAGATATCTCCGACCTTGACGGGGCTCCTGGGAAAATTGTCCAAGGCCCACGCACAGGGGGAAGCGACAGGAGGATTTCCAAAGGAGAAAAAAGGACAAACGCCCGAAGGTCCGGAGTTCGCCAATATCCTGCCCGAACATATGGAGAAGCTGTTCGACCGCGAGAAATATGAAGAGTATGTAAGCGAAGATTACGAGGCCATGCTGAAGCGGCTGACGGACGGTGTCGCTTCGGGAGAAGACCAATTCCCCGTCGAGGAGTACGCGAAGACGTTCGAGGATGAGCACGTGGATTTTCAGATCGGCCGCGCTCTCCTGGCGTTTTTGGAAGAGGATATCGACGAAGAGGATTATGTCGAATTTGCCAAAAAACTCGTTGCTATCATGCCCGGTTTTCTCGTAACAGGAAATTTCATGCTTCTCTGGGACATCTCCGAAACGCTCCGAAGACATCGGATTGAAAAATCGACAAAAGGGATCCGCGCCGCGGCAGAGGAGGCGCTGCAGGCATTTTCCAACCCGGAATTCATTTCCCAGGCCCTCCATTCCTTCGAGGTCTGGATGAAGGACAAGGGGCAGGAGGCAGTCGGTTTGATCCAGGCGCTTGGTTCGGCGACAATACCGGGGTTGATGGACATTTACGGCAGGGATGAGTCCATGGGGGGGAAACGGGTCGTGTTCAACCTCCTCTCCATGTTCGGCGATCCTGCTGTCCGCGAAGCGCATAAGAGGCTGCGCGACCCCCGCCCCTACTATGTAAGAAACCTTGTAATGTTCATCAGGCGGGTGGGAACTCACAACTCAATCCCCTATATTAAACCCTTGCTCAAACATCAGGACCTGGGAATCAAGGTGGAGGCCCTGAGCGCGCTCTTGAAGTTCAAGGACCCCGGGTCCCTGAAACTTCTTCGGGATGCTATTCTTGGCGCTGATCCCGATTTCGCTTTCCGGGCCATGGCCCTGGCCGGACAATACCGCATAAACGATGCTACCCTGGATATTCTCTCAAAGATGAAACGCGTCATCATATTCGAGACGGATTATGCGGAGAATGAAGAAGTCATCAAGGCGCTGGGAGAGATCGGCGATCCCCGTGCAATTCCCGATCTGGAAAAGCTCGCCCGCGCGACATGGTCGCTTTACCCGCAGAGCCTCAAGCGCATGAAGGAGCTGTTGTTCGAATCTCTCAGCCGATACCCGCGGGAGAGTCTATCCGGTCTGCTCAAGATTGGAGAGCGGTTAGACAGTGAAAAAATCAAACGGACATGCAGCAGTCTTGGGGAAAAGAAATAACGACCGGTGAAAACAGGGTAAAGGACATACATGGCAGAGCGTGATTTTCATGAAGATTTGGGACAGGTGCTTGCGCAGTTGAATGCCGCGGTGACGAACACGAGCCTCTACTCACCCAAGCATCCTCAGGTGGCGCAGTACGTTGAGAGGGCTTTTTCCCTTCTCCAGAACCTGCTCCAGGTAAAACCGGACATAACGATCATGCTGATCGGCGACGATCTCGTGGCGGACAACCGGCCGCTTCCGGCCGGCAGCGGCTATGTGGCCAATTTCGCCCGGATCATGAAAAAGAAGGCCATCGAACGGTTGTCCTTTGTCGAGGGCCTGCAACGGGAAGAGCTTGGCGAGCTGATCCGCGGCCTTGCCGCCTCTGATGCCGCCTCGGTGCGGACAAGCGCCAGCATCAAGCTGGGCAAGGTCGAACTGAGGGTAAAAACACGGGAAGAGCTTCAGGGCTGGACGGGGGGAGGAGAAGCTTCAGTCGGCGGCGGACCGCCTGCTTCCGATATCCCCGATGAAGTGTATCAGGAGTTGCTCGCCCTCACCGTCGCGGAACTTGACGAACTCAAGGGGCTGTATCTCTCGGCAAAAACACACAAGAAGATCGATGTCCGGGGCGTCGATGATATGGTGAAGGGGTTCATCAAGGGGTTCCGGCAGGAGATGAACCCGCTGGGCCTGCTTGCCTCGCTCAAGTCCG
>Ga0184631_10000130_pt1 | contig 14157 bp, 10 predicted proteins | sample PLM4_90_b1_FD_133160 | JGI IMG/M metagenome (GOLD analysis project Ga0184631, IMG submission 133160) | Groundwater sediment microbial communities from an aquifer in East River, Colorado, USA - PLM4_90_b1 | ecosystem: Environmental > Terrestrial > Soil > Riparian zone | place: USA: East River... | reverse complement strand
TTCTCTTTTGAAATGGGAACACCATGGAAAAGCGCCGTGAGAGACTGGAAAACCAAGGGCGGCATCGTTGTCCATTTAACAGCGTATGGAGAAAACATGCAGACGAGCAACGTTCTAGACAGAATCAGAAACGCGGGAAAAGATGTTTTATTAATCGTTGGAAGCCAGAAGGTTCCAAAAGACTTCTACTCAAGTGAAGTTTCTGACTTTAACGTGTCAATTGGGAATCAACCGCACTCAGAATGCGCAGCGCTGGCTGTTTTCTTAGACAGATTTTTTGAAGGAAAAGAATTAGCGCAAGAGTTTGGAAACGCGAAAATAAGGATAATCCCACGAGAAAGAGGGAAAAAAACCATAGTGAAACGTTGATTTTCGGCTGGAACATGAAGAAGAGTTTTATGGTAGCGTCACTATTAATTAGATGTCAAAAGGAAGCCGAATATGTTATCAACTATTGATGATGCGACACTCATGAAAGTGGCAACGGCACTGGGCGAGGAAGAAGCCGTAAAACTTATCGAGAACCTCAAAAACTCCGAGGAAACAACCGACGATGAAATCGCAAACAAAACTGGTATCCGTTTGAATTCAGTCCGCAAAATCCTCTACAAGCTTTATGATCATTCCCTTGTAAGCTTGAGGAGAACCCGTGATCCCAAAACAGGCTGGTTCATATTTCACTGGAAACTCCAACCCGACCAGCTTGAAGGCTTCATTCTAAGCCAAAAACGCAGGGTGCTTGAGAAACTTACCGTTCGACTGGAATACGAGAAAAATCATGACTTTTATTACTGCAATACGCCAGGGTGCAAACGAGTCCCGTTTGAAGAAGCAGTAGAGCAGGTTTTTCACTGTTCAACTTGCGGCAAAGCTCTAGCGCACTATGCAAACGAGAGAAGCGTCCAACAATTGACAGCGAAGGTTGCGCAGTTAAGGAAGGAACTGGGTGAGTGAAAAGCCTTCCATCTGGGGAGCAAGCATTACAACTTTTGCGTGAAAGCCGATGCTCCTTGAAAGTCATAAAACACTGCAAAGCTGTGGCAAAACTTGCACTAGAAACCGCTGAGGCATGCAAAGGAAACGGCTCGAATATTAATTTAGAGCTTGTGGAAATAGGAGCACTTCTTCACGATATTGGTCGTTCAAAGACTCATAGCGTTCACCACGCGGTTGTCGGCGCTGAAATCTTGCATGCAGCGGGTTTACCAGAACCCGTGATTTCTATAATAAAGAGACATGTCGGCGGCGGAATAACAACCAGTGAAGCAGAACAATTAGGCTGGCCAAAAGACATTTACGTCCCATTGACTATCGAAGAAAAAATAGTTTCATATGCTGATAAACTAATCAAAAAATCGAAGCGAGTGCCCATAGAAGTAACAATCGAGGAACTCGCTGAAGAAGGAAGACACGAAGCTGCTGAGAGAGTTCTAAAACTTCACAAGGAAATAGCGAAACTCACTGGCGACTGCCCATGACTACGTTAACTTTGCTGGCAAGAGTTCATGGCGTCACCCAGTTGAACCAAATTGGTGATGCCTTAAAACTTTCACTGGAAGGTCTAGACGTAGATGCAGAAATTTTAGGCACTGTAGCTGACAGGTGGGTCCAAATAGCCTTATCAGGGGAAGATGAAACCATTGCAACGAACTACATTGCCAAGGAAATAGGATTTTGCCCAACCAGTTTTGTAAACGTCAAGAAATCGTCAATATTAAAAGGATATGTTACGAGTTTTGAAAAAAGCAAAGAGGGACTCATTGTGGATGTGGGCGTTTTCCAACCGAAAACTGTCCATGCAACCGTACCATTAAGTCATCTGCAAGTGCAACTTGTAGGTGGAAGAAAAGTTGCATTGAGAAAAATGGGCGAACTTTTTGGTTTTTGCGGAAACTTGCCTTTAAACATAAAGATTATCCGTGTGAACGAGGAGGAAAGCGGCATAGAAGCTGAGTTATCAGCACAGCAAGTTGAAAAGTATGAGGCTTGGCAGGAAGCGCTTCTGGACAAGCTGATAGTTTTAGGCGTAGCTCTTCGTCAGGTGGAGGATACATTGGAATACGCGCAGTTAAACAGAGACATCATCAGCGTAGAATCTTTGGGGCTATTTGAGCATGCTTTGACGTGTAAACTTGGAACAGATGCAGCAGGATTAATCCCAAAAATCGGCAGACTCCTAAAAACTGCAAAGTTCGCCGTGTTCAATCCGAGAAAAATAAGGGCATTCCTCGAAAGCTAACCTGAGCTGTCTTCCAGGATAAATCTGGTGAAGTGGCTGAAGAATAGCGCTCTTGCAAGTCAATACCCCCTATATGTAGGGGCAAAAGATCCTGTTGCCTTAGACGTAAATCGAAATTGAATCGTAGAATCTAAAAGCAAGACCTGCCCATACTGTTTCTTGGAGACTGCCAGAATGCTCGAATTCAAAATCGTTAAAATTGACCCGCCAAAAGACTTCAACATAATCTTAGGCATGGCGCACTTCATAAAAACAACTGAAGACCTTTACGAGGCGCTGGTTAACGCTGTGCCAACCATCAAATTCGGCATAGGTTTCTGCGAAAGCTCAGGACCCTGCCTAGTACGGCACGAAGGAAACGATAACGAACTGCGACACTTAGCAGCGGAAAAAGCCTTTGAAATCGCATGCGGACACAGCTTTGTGATATACCTGAAGAACGCTTATCCCATAAACGTCTTAGACAAAATCAAAAATGTGCCTGAAGTGTGCACAATTTTCGCGGCTACCGCCAACCCTCTGGAAATAATCATAGCCGAAACAGCACAGGGCAGAGGAATCATAGGCGTGGTTGACGGATTAAAAAGCAAGGGTATAGAAACAGACGAAAACATCAAAGAGCGACGAGCCTTCTTGAGGAAAATAGGCTACAAACTAGGCTAATCGCAGGCGTCAGCAATAAGTTCGCTTCAGCCGCCTTGATAGTTTTAAGCGGTCACCATAAGCTATTTAGTCCGCTTCAAACATCACAACAGCAGCAAGTTTGGGATTTCTATGAACGCAACGGAAAATACAAGTTCAACTGACGTTTTCAGGAAACAAGCGTTAGAACAACGGCAAATTCTCAAGCAAAGAATGAGCAAAATCAAACATAAAATTGCGGTGATAAGTGGAAAAGGCGGCGTAGGTAAAAGTACCATAACCGTGAACCTTGCCGCGGCTTTCGCTCTGCTCGGGAACCGAGTGGGCATATTGGATGCAGACATCCACGGACCAAGCGTGCCTAAACTTCTCGGCTTAACGGGTCAGCGCCTCAAAGTGGGGCCGCCTGGAGCTTTTCCAGTTGCAGGGTTTTTGGGGATAAAAGTTGTTTCAATAGATTTCTTTTTGCAAGAAGGGCTTCCGACTATTTGGCGTGGTCCACTGAAAATGACGGCGATACGCCAGTTTTTATCAGACATCGTTTGGGGCGAACTAGACATACTCTTTATTGATTTACCGCCTGGAACAGGCGACGAACCTCTGAGTATAGCTCAGCTTTTGCCTGAAATTGACGGCGTCATAATCGTTACAATGCCTTCGGAGCTTTCGCGAGTCGTCGTCAAGAAGGCAATCACGTTCGCCCAGAGACTAGGAATGCCCATAATAGGCGTTGTTGAAAACATGAGTGGCTTCATCTGCCCGACTTGCGGAGCCAAAATCGACATATTTCAGTCTGGCGGCGGAAAAAAATTGGCTGAAGAGGCTGGTGTTACTTTCCTTGGGAGCATCCCAATAGACCCCAAAGTGGGCGCGGATTCAGACAAGGGCTCACCCTTCGTGATTGGCGACGCAGAGTCCCCTGCAGCGAAAGCTTTCAGTGCCATCGTCAAGAACGTTGAGGCCTACCTGAACGAAAGAGGGAATACAAAAACGCAATAGACTGCAGAATTAACAGAAAAAACCTGTGGTCTATTTTCTCTTTTCTGCATGTGCGGCAAAATGCACGTTGAATGATTATGTATTTAAGTCCCTGAAAGCTTATAATTAATTGAGGGAGATCGTGGAATCAAAAAGCGACTCGCTTATAGCTTACAATGTTTTAGAGAGAAAAATTATTAATTCAGGGTTTTGCACTTTGTGCGGTGCCTGTGAAGCTGCATGTCCAGTTAGTGCCCTACAGGTGGAGGGCGAAAAAGTTCAGCGCCTGCATGATTGCTCCGAAGATTTGGATTTATGCCCAATATGCTATGCAATATGCCCTCATTCTGAGGCCCTTTTGCTCCGGAGCCTGAAGTTTGTTTCAGATGCGCCGATGAGAAACGAAGAATTGGGTTATTATCGGAAAATTTTGCTTGCCCAAGCCACTGATCCAAAGCTTAGAGAACAAAGTCACGGTGGTGCTGTTGTCACTTCGCTTTTGACTTACGGCGTTGGAAAGAAAATCTTTGACAGTGCCATTGTTTCTCAGGCCGAGCCTGAAAATCCGGCTAGGCCTAAACCTGCAGTAGCTGTTGTGCCTGATGATATTCTCTCAGCGGTCGGTAGCAAGTTTTTTCCCTCTCCGGTCGCCCAAGCGTATGGAAGCGCAGTGTATGGGCACGGAAAAATGAATATAGCTTTTGTAGGTGTTCCTTGTCATGTGCTTGCTCTTCGCAAGATGGAAGCGTGGCAGCACAAGATTAGCGGTAATTTGAAAATAGCAATCGGTCTTTTCTGTTTTGGAACATTTTCGCTGAGTCCCTTGCTGGAACACATAACAAAGAAGTATAAAATTAAGTCGTCAGACATAAAAAAAATGCGGTTATCTTCAAAGTTTGTTGTCCAAACCGAAAGAGATGTTATACGGATTCCCTTATCTGAAATTGAAGACCACATTCTGCCTAGTTGCCGAACATGCACGGATTTTACGGCTGAACTGGCGGACATATCCGTGGGGGGCGCGTACCCTCTGAAGGACTGGTCCACTGTAATCATTCGGACTAAGGCTGGGGAAGACTTTTTCTATAATGCAGTGGAGAATGGTGTTATTAATACGTGGGTTATAGAGCAGGAGCCAACTGTTATTGAGCGTGTTATGGTGGCGGCGATGCAAAAGAGAACAAGTGCTCTTAAGAGTGCGAAAAAGTTAGAGGAGGTCTATGGTTTTATGCCGGTTTTATTGCTGAGGGAGTCTGATGCGCTCGGTCAGACTAAAGTTAAGGAAATAATGGCGAGGGACATCAAGACTGTTCCTTGTGATGCTACTGTTAGCCAATTCTTAGATTTAATTGCGAAGTATCATCATGTGGCGTATCCTATGGTTAATGAAAAAGGCGAACCTGTTGGGATAGTGACGTTGGAAGAGGCTTCGAAAGTTGAAAAATCGAAGCGGCAAGATACTCTTGTCAGTTGTATTGCTCGGCGTAACGTCGTTGTCGCCTACCCAGAGGAAACCGCGCTAAATGCTTTCAAAAGAATGGAGGAGCATGCGGTGGGGCGTGTCCTCATTTTGGATCCTGCGAATTCTAAAAAATTGCTGGGTATGATCACCAAAACTGATCTGATGCTTGCTTTGACGAGCAATATTGAAAATGTGCGAGAACCTTCTTCCGCATAACGTTTGAGGTGGTTTTATGGTTGTTAATGGATGGTGTTTGCATGGAAAAGCCTTCGGGTTTGGATTTGGGCTAGAGATTATCATATAGAAAACCTTTTAAAGTGGTCGTCTAATACTATGAAAGAGCGATATCTAATGAGGAAAGAAAAATGAAAAAATCTTTAATTGGCATATTGATGACTACTGTGATATTGATGGCATTAGCAGTTCCATTAGCTACAATTCCAGCAGTGTCTGCTGCGGATAGCGCTGATTGGTACAAGACTGTTAACGGTAATTTGAACACTGACGCATACTCGCTTTATCCATTCAGCACTGGTAATAGCTTGAAGATTGGTTTCTCACAGTTCGGTGAAATGATTAACAGCAATGACAACGTTGGCTTGGAGTATGGTACTGTTGACCCGTTTGCTCCCGCTGCTGGTTCTACCGTTAGTTCCATTGTTAAGTCTACTTGGCTTAACGGTTGGATCTGCAACATAACGTACTATCACACTATACTCGCTCAGGTACGCACTGTTTGGGCTTCTGCCCAGCACAGCGATGCTACGATGTATGGTGGCAACTGGATTAGAGTAGACTTCCTCAACGACCGTAGCGCAACGTATGGCGAGGAAGATCCGCGTGATCCAGGGTACATTATTGGGAACTACGCTGCGGGCGATCTCAACTATGGCGGGCGCAAGACCAACGGTACAGCAATAACTTCTCCGATTCAAGTGCTTTATGATGGTCCGAGAAGCTTTGTTGCTTTACTGAAAACAACGATTTACGACCACACCCTCCATGGGTCAGACACACTCGCTGAGGACATTCCACTGCTTGAAGTGCGCTTCATGATCGTCTTCACTAAAGTGAAGAAGGAAGTTGTCGTCTTCAAGGAGTTGAAGTCTCTTGTCCCCGACAAATACACTGACGTCTTGAAGGTGCAGTTCAGCAACAGAGGCGAAGTTGACTTAGGCGACGAAGACTCTCAATACCAGAGCTACTTCCACTTCTACACGCAAGGCGTGTCTCGCGGTCTGAACTGGCAGGGAACAGGCAAGAACTACGAAAACAACGATACATTGGCAGAGGGTTTGAGCACACCTTACGATAGAAACTGGGTTCTGAACCAGACAGAGAATCCAATTACGTCTCCATGGTATAACTATAGTGCTGCAGGACCGTACCCGCAAACTTCAGGCGCTACTTACGACTTAGCAATAGCCTATAACCCCGACGTTGGCTACTTCGGCGACACGTGGTGGGCTGCTTTCTGGCCTAGCTTGAGCGACTGGAGTATCGACGGTTGGCCGATGTGGTGGAGATCAATGGAAGCTACTGATCCGCATGACATTGACAGCAGAACTTGGGCAACTTACCCAAGGACCGAGCCGACTATACCCTTCTACATTGGCGAATGGGACGTTGAGCTGAAGCCTAAGGGCAAGACTACTCCTTCTGGCGGCTTTGATCAGCAGCAGTACAGGTTCGTCACCGTCTACGGTGTCTCTGATACGCAAAACGGAGCAGATGCAAATAACCCCACGAAAGGCTATAATTTAATTGACGCTGAAGCGAAATACCAGCTTGACGAAGTTTTCAATCCGTTTGACTTAGTTCAAGCAGTGCATAAGACGATGAGAAGCTGGGTTGAATGGACGACACCGACAGGAACAACATACACCACTCTAAGGAAACCAGTGAATGTAGTGAGTGGCGGCATGTTTGATTACACATGGGCCTCGTACAATGTGGGCGCTGAAAGAGTCATCGACTACAACAGAACAGGCGGTGCTGGATTGCTGTACAGAAGCGGATTCCTCTCTGCATATTCAGGGTACGGATATACCCTGACGAAGAATGCTGATGGAACCGCGACATTCGGCGGGCTGATTGCTAACCACACTTACAAGATACTCTACAACACGCTACCGGACGTCATAGGCACCCAAAGCAGTACTGTGTCTTATAGTCCAACGACTTTCTACAACAGGAGCAGCCTCAGTATGGTTGGTGGTGCAATTAGTCTTAATTGGAAGGACCAACTTGAGGTTACCCACAGTGGTACTGTGGGTGCTGGAAGCTGGACCGTATACGGGCTGCCGCAAACAGGTGAAGGCGACGACAACTGGACAGACACTTGGTCAGTGACGAAGAATTACTACGAAGACAACTTTAAGGTGTTCCTAGGCGAAACATACAGTTCAACTATACAGAACTGGTACGAACCGCTCAACGTTACTACAGACCACGTACAGTTCAATTTTGACATAGGCGACTTTACGAAGACTGTGAGAGCTCCAACCAACACTTCAGTTATATGGCCGAACGACAAATCTGAAACAGTGCATGTTGATTACCTGAACTACTCGATTACCTTTAACTTCGGACTTACGCAGCTTAACATCACTGATGCGCAAGGTGTAGTGCTGAATTCAACGTGGACTTTAACCGCTAACTGGACAATCACTGCTTCCTACCGTAACTACCTTATGGGTCGTTATGAGTGGGCAGTTGTTGGCAGGGACGCTGCGTCTGTTGACTCTGCTGGTGCATCTTTAGTTACTGCGGCTTTCAAGAACAAGCAGGTTGAGATTTGGATGGCTGGCGCAGACATGATGAACCCTGTGATAGCTAACCAGATGCCATGGGTAATGGCGAAGATGACTGCAGGCGACGAATGGGTAAACTACCTCAAGACAGGTGCTGGTACGGATCCGGGAAACTATAGAGCGTACCTCAGAGACGACTGGTGCAAGGCAGGGACATCGGCAAACGATGAGATTCCTGTTGCTACCTCTAACATGATCGGCGTGGGTGGTCCGCTTGCAAACTTGCTCGCGTACTACGGCAACGACTTCACAAGTGCATTCTTTGGCTTAGCTGACTTCACAGACTACACAGCCTGGGAAGGCAAGCTTGTGCCGAAGGTGTGCTGGGACCACGAGAAAGGCTACACTGACACCAACACTGTCGGCTACGCAACTATCTCAACATACAGAGACCTAAACGAAACCGTGCTGTTCCTGATTTGGGGCAACTGGGGCCGCGACACGTTCTACGCGACCAAGTGGTTCCATGAACACGGCGTCTACCAGCTGCAAGAAACTCCCGCAGGCGTAACCTCAATAATACTGCAGATCAACTACCAAAGCACAAGTGAAGGCTACAAACCCACAAGCGTCAGCATCGTCGAAGTCTTAGGCACCATAAGCGAAAGAACTTGGAAACACGGCACAACAACCAAGGGCGGAATACACGACCCATAAAAAACAAACACCCCTTTTCTTTTTTTAGTTTAAACTAATTCTCTAAAACAACCAAATAGGCGAAGCTATGCTCTTCGGTAGACGCATAGAAACTCCATTAAAAGGCAATTCTTAAAAACACCTTCAAACATCAATACAAGTCACAATGAAAAAACTCGAAAAAAACACCAAGTTACTACTAATAGCCTTAGCCATAATAATCCCCCTGGTATCACTTGCCGTAATCTTTCTCCCTCCCAGCCTCACCTCTGACAACAACCCAGCAGCGCAATACTACGACCTTAACCAAGAAATCACAGCGTTCCCAACAACGAACACATCCATAACCTTCACATCATGGACTTACACCTCAAGCTTCGACATCTTCGAAGCCGGCGAAAACACAAACCTCGTCATCCTCAACTTCACCCTCAAAAACACCGCAAACAACGAAATTACTATCCGCTCCAATCTGCAATACTCAACCGAAGCAGCACCATATACACCGCGTGAGGCACCGCTCTTAAAATACAGCGACCACTACGCAGAAGCAAAAACAGAAATCCCATACGCCCACTACTGGAGACTATGGCAACCACAAACCAACCTACTTCCAAACGAGTCAATGAACGGCTGCCTAATATACGAAATTCCCAAAGAGCACACACCCACCGAACTTGCTTACCCAAGCAAAGATTCACCCAAAATAATCATCAGACTACAATAACAAATCATTAACATGCCAGCGAACAATGGAATTCCCCAAAGCCGCTAATCCACAAATGTTCTACTATAACTTTAAGCCGAAAGACCCTGCAAAAAAAGAAATTTTCGCAGATACCCTTTTCTAGGGCGACCGTAAATGAGACTATGGTTGCCAACGCAGCACGTGGCTAACAGGAACCGCGCTTGCTACGCGAAAAAACCGCTTCAACAATACTCAAGAGCTTTTTCTCAAAAGCAGAACTATCAAAAACCATTGAACGCTCAATTGCCCGAACTGAAACTTTACTCCTTAAACTTTCATCGTCAAGCAACAACTTAATCTTGGCAGCAGCTTCAGCGGAGTTTCTGTACGAAAAACCGTACTGCCCCTCTTGGCAATCAAGAATGTCAATCCACGGTCCACCCGTTCGAGGAACAATAGGAATGCAACCAGCCGCCATCGACTCAACAATAGACATTCCAAAAGCCTCCGTGCTCTGCGTATGCAAAAAGACCTTTGCAGTTGACAAAGCCGAAAGCGTAAACCCATACGGCTTATTCATGAAAACACGTACACGCCGCTGCACCCCTAATCTTTCGATTTCTCCAAACAATTCTTTCAGACACTGCTCTGACTCTTTATCGGCTATTCCAACCACGACAAACTCGCAATCTCTCACGTAACTAGCTATCTCAGGAATAATCTCAAGACCCTTTGCAGAGCGAAACCTCGAAATCGTAATAACCACATTTTTGCGTTTCTCCCGATTCACATGCACTAGTGTTTTGTTTGACTCAACCGGCGGGTTAATTACAAGCGCCTTTTTTCCTAAACAATCTCTAATTACCTTCTGGGTAAACTTCGAATTTGCCACAATCACACCAGACGCATCGCCAAGAAATCTTAAAAACATCGAAAACAACCTGCTGTAAACTTTCCATTGAATTCCTGGTCTAGTCTGAATGCCACGGATAAAATGCATCAGCCGCACAGGGATGGCATTAACATACACTACATCACCTAAATTGTCTACAAGTTCCCCTCCCATATTTATCACCAAGCCTGTCCTGTTCTCCGCTGTGATGACTGAAAGGTATAAGGCGTAAGATAAAGCGACAAAAGCCTGTTTAAGTGCCACTATCGGCATTTCCGGCATTCTGGAAAAAAGGTACCTCTCCTCATCTGGCTTAGATGCATCACCAAATATCGCCTCAACCAGAGCCCAGTCAGTCTTGTCTATTGTCGCAAGTACAATTTTGCAGTTCGTTTTTCTTAAAGCGTTAATCGCATGTAAACAAGCTCTCTGAGCTCCACCGAGCAAGTTGAGGCTCGGAGAAGCAATAATAATCTTCATTTCTTGCTGCTGCGGCTCCATTAAGGTTTCAACACGTCAACTCTTTAATGTGCTACTAATTATAACTTTATCTGCAAGATAGGCTCTGTTCGCTGTGCATAGCGTTCTCATAGCAAGTATAATAAAGACTCGAATCTATATTCCTTTGATTCAATGAAGATGCGCGGTAATATGACTATGGATAAGTTTGCAGTGCTCACCTCTAAATTGCGGGATTCATTGGTGCTGCTCAAACAAAGAGGGTTGCAGTTCTGGAACGCTTTACGAGCACATCCGTATTTTGTTTTGCTCTTGGTGGCAATTTCCATCTATGGCATAGTCTTTTCCTATTTTACCGTGCTGAAACACAATTTGTTTCTGAGCTCTGGTTGGGATCTTGGAGTATTCGATCAAGCTCTCTATACAACACTTCACAATGGCAAATTCCTTTATTACACGGCCGATCTATTTCTAAATCCCAGTGGATGCTATTTTGTTCAGCACGTAAGTCCAATTCTGTTTCTGCTACTGCCTTTTTACGCCATAAATTCCTCTGCAGCAACTTTGCTTGTGCTAAAGTCATTTATTCTCGCTTTCGGTGCGCTGCCGTTGTATTTTCTAGCACGGGAATTCTTAGAAAGCGCAAAAGCAGGTTTCATCGCTGCAATTCTCTATTTGTTGTATGTTCCTCTTCAAGGAGCCAACTGGTTTGATTTTCAGCCTCAGATATTTCTGCCCATGCTGTTTTTTTCGATGTTCTACTTTGCAGTTAAATCAAAGTGGAAACTCTATTTTACCACCGTATTACTTGCAGCAATGGTTGAAGAACACATTTTCATACTAGTTTTCTTGACAGCGTTCTACTTGCTTGTTACGAGCAAAGTGCGTCCTTTTTGGCAATCACTTAAGTCATTTCGCAATATGAATCGGAATTTGGCTTCAGCAATAACTATGATTTTTTCCATCAGCTACTTTTTCGTTACTAGCTGGATTAAAAACTCTTTTCCGATAAACCCACAATTCGTGAATCTATACAAGGCGCTCAGTGTCTTTTCAGTACTTGGCGTAAAGGGCGATCCACTTCTTTATCCGCTTTACGTTTTATTTAATCCGCAGCGTGCTTTTGCTGCGCTTCTGTATGATTTCCCTATGAAATTTCTGTATTTGGTTTTATTGTTTAGCCCTCTGTTGTTTTTCTCTTTGAGAAGCAAGGTTGTTCTCGTGACCGTTCCATTTTTAGGCTTGTATTTGTTTTCCAATTATTATGCCTATTATTCTATTGGCTCTCACTATCCACTCTATATATTGGCGTTCATATTTGTTGCGGCGCTGATGGTTTTGAAACGTTTTCAGCATGCCGCAAGAACGTCAATACTTAAGACGATGTTAATCGTGTCGATGCTGTTCGCCATCAGTGTAAGTCCAATATCCCCGCTGTCGACTCCATTCATTAAAGAAGGCTTATTGTGGTATCCTACTACTAGTCTGGAGTCAAATGAAAAAATATCATCCTTAACTGATTTAGTGAATGCTATACCGCCAAACGCGTCAGTTCTAACTCAGAACACTATATTCGCACACGTATCAAATAGGCTAGACGCGTACGTTCTTCCAATTTCGCATTTAGTGAATGACACAGCATATATTAGTTCCCTCATAACCCGTAGCGAGTATATACTCTTAGATTTATCATGGAATGACTTGAATACGAACTTTGTTTTAAATGAAATCACTCGCAATGATTCCTATGGCGCATATGCTCTTGCCGAGAATGCTATTCTATTCAAACGTGGCTTTCAAGGTGAACCATTGTTCGCGCATTATACCGAGTATAGAGTTTTATCAGCATACAAAGACCTTACTCTAGCACCCTTCAGCAACATAACAAGTGATTCGTCTGCGGTCAGCAAAAAAGTCGCGCTGTGTCCCAAGAATTCTGCTGGGTATTTCATATATGGGCCATTCAATTACTTGATTTCAGGCTCATATGAGGTTACATTCACAGTCAAGGCTATCGGGCATAATAGCAGTCGCGTTGGCTGGTGTGATATTTCCAGTAATTTCGGCAATTCTACCGTAGCGAAGAGAGATATTTTCGGTTTCGAATTGCAACCATACACGTGGACTAATTTTACCTTGACATTCACTTCAACAAAATTCATGCCTGCTGTCGAATTTCGTGTTTTTAGCTATGGAACTGCAGATATATACGTTGATAGAGTTATCGTTAGGAGAATTTCTTCTAATGCGACATCAGATGTCGGTACGCGAACGTTTGGCTCTGGTGATTTAACACTTGCCAGTGGTTATGCGAGTGACGAGGGTTTCTTAATCTTTCCGCAAAATACTACAACTGGCATTTTCTGGTATGGACCTTACGTAAATCTTTCAGCAGGCACATACCGAGCTACTTTTCTATTGAAAGTTTCGCCGCTACCTCAAACACCACATGAACAAATATTAACATTAACCATTTCAGCAAATGCTGGGTTGGATATGCTCATGGCGTATGGGGTGAAGGGATCAGATTTCCTTGCGAAAGAGAACGCTGGAGATTGGCAAGAATTTTCATGTGAGTTTATCGCAGAAGACACTCTGAGAAAAGTTGAGTTTACGGGGTTCAATCCATCGCCAAACTTCAATATATCTTTGGCTTACATCAGTATAGACCCCCTTTTGTCATCAGGCGCCAATTCTGTACTCTATGGCGTTCAAAGAGGTCTACAAGTGGACCATGGCGTAATCGTAAGCGATGTTTCTGCTTACAGTGGTTACGTGGCGATGTCACGAAAAGGCTTGGACGAAGGTATACTTACATTTGGACCATATGCAGCCTTTTCCAGTGGCGCTTTCGAGGCAATTTTCCGCATAAAAACTGGAGAAACAGTGCAGGATGCTACGATTGATCTGCAGGTGGCTTATCAACATGGCTCTATAGCTCTATCGCAAAAAACGTTGTTTTCTACAGAAATTTATGATGGGTCATGGTTTAACGTCACTTTGCCTTTCTCTCTTGAAACATTCACCAAAGGCATTGAATTCAAAGTGATAAGCAATGGGCTGACAAACCTGTACGTTGACACAGTCACCATCTTATACCCCTAATGGTGACATCGAATGACCCAGAAGCACATCAGCTGATCCTGAGAATTTTTTCGAGTTGTGATGGGTATCCTTTTCTGTGAACCCATATGGCGCTAATTAATCCTGAGATAGCATAGGTAATCGCCAAAGGGGTTGGCTTAATTCTGATGCCTGCTTTCTTTACGTAGTCTGAGGGCGGAAAAAAAGTTGCAAATAAGTAAGCGATAATCTTCTGCATTGTCATGGGTCGAAAGTTCTTGAGGT
>Ga0184631_10000127_pt1 | contig 14176 bp, 27 predicted proteins | sample PLM4_90_b1_FD_133160 | JGI IMG/M metagenome (GOLD analysis project Ga0184631, IMG submission 133160) | Groundwater sediment microbial communities from an aquifer in East River, Colorado, USA - PLM4_90_b1 | ecosystem: Environmental > Terrestrial > Soil > Riparian zone | place: USA: East River... | reverse complement strand
GACTCTTTAACCACCCCACGAAGTCCAGTAATGCCGACCGCAGATTCTCGATGTCAGCAATCCGCAACCGCATATAATTTGAGTATGACGGCTCCTTTGTGTAGATACTGATTTCGACAGCACCCGGTGCAGCGATTTTAAGGGTGATATTCCCGAGCTCCAGGCTGTGCTCAGTTGATCTTTTGACTTCCGACATTATGACTCCTTTGTTTTGTGGTTTATGCACTTCTCATTAGCCGTTCTCTGATTTCTCTTACTTCCACAACGGTCTTTATTTGCTCGCTCGCTTTCCTGTATCTCTCAAGAAATCCATTCTCCCCATACATAGCGCTTGTTATGATGAGGTTAAATGTAGCATCCGGCTCACACCGAACGATCACCCTCGGCAGATACGGATGGTAGGACATCAAGTCCCAATAATCGAATCCGGTGATCCAAAGCGACCCGAGCACCTGAGAGCGATAAGCATCCATCAGGCTGTCGGGATTGAGAATGTAACTGATATGCTTTGCTGCCGATGGGTTCTTTATTTCGAGACCGGCATTCTTGCCAACAATGAAGCGATCCGGACTGCACCCGATTAACCCATCATCGGTAGTACAGAAGCCGATCCTTTGCAAATCAACGTCATGGGTGAATGCGTAGTCATCAGCTGCAATGTCCTCAAGGTTCGACCCACGATTCATCCAGTCCGATTCCTCGTTATCTTCAAATTGACCCAGCAATGTTTCCGCAATCAAGGTGCAGATCAGCATATCGGCAGACTTCGAAAGCTCCAATTTTTTCGGTGTTATGATTTTATCTAACCTGCTCGCCGTCGGGATTCCGAGTCTGGCTTCGACCCATGCGGGAGTCCCTTGTTCGCATTCGATGATTTTCATTTGACCTTCTCTGATTGTTGGCTAGAGTGAAATGGTTCTGGATATTCCAGGTTCGGTTCACGGTTGTAATCTTCACAAAATTTCCGGAGCCTTATGCTTTTCTGTACAAGCCACATACCCAAACGCCAAACGTGAAAGGATACGAATAATCCTATGGCGATCTTCATTTCGCATCCTGCTGTTTCTGCTTTTCCCGAAGGTTGGTCATCACCTCGGAAATAGCCGTTCGAGGTATTTCCTCAAACGAATTCGCCTTGAATCGGCTCTTGATCCATGCGAGGAATCGAGCCTGAATCTGATTGCGAATTTTCGGATCGGGTGATATATTCTTAAGCAATGTCTTCAGCGTTTCCAGCTCGGCCTCATTGATCATCTCAATATCCTCAGGGACGATGCCATCAGTATCTGGATCGCACCAAGTCAATCCGAGTCCGCCGATCATTGCGCGCCTCATCGAGGCTGTCTGTGTTGCGCCGGATTTCTGAGTGTTCGACCGCATCAACTTGTTGCCTTCGTCCATTTCGGAGACGAAGTTTGTGCGTTCAGAATGACCGTCCTGATGCAGCAAAATGAAGGTGGTCGTGACCATTACGCGACCGTCGACAGGCTTCACATCGTATTCGAATGAATACGAGAAGCCATACTTCTCGCAGATCGGTTTGACGGCCCTTCCGATCTGGTCGAGAGTTGGATATCGATACTTGATGAATCCACCTTCCTTCATTTCGCCAAGGGCCGGAATACTGTGGAGTTCGGCCTGTAATTGCGTTTTCGCTCGCGCGAAGTTCTTACGCGCCGTGATCGCGTCCATTTTGATTTGCAGATCACAAAGTTTCTCAAGAGCTGCCACCATTTCACCGGTAGCATCCGGCCCGATCCGCTGCACGAGCTGAGAGAGCATCGTGCCGACATTGGCAGGGGCGGCAATTTCTGTCGTCCCCGATTCCTGGATAACAGCTAGATCATTCTTGTCATTGTTTGTCATTGTTATGTCTTCTTCTTCTTGAGTTCTTCGATGTGCCGCGCAGCATCGGTGTCTCCGCGCTCGCGTTTAATCTCTGCGATGAGATTTACTAGGTCATCCAGCAATGCAATCTCCTCATTCTGCCACAGCCAAGCTAAGCCGCCCACACAAAGCTCATCTCTATGGATTGTCAGATAGGCAGCAATTCGTTCCAACATCGGCAGGGGATCGATCAGGAAATCGGTCTTGGGTTTCTCTATTTCGCTTGACATTGTTTGTCTTTCTCTTAAGTTATGATTTGTGCTTCTTTACCGGTTTTGCCAAGCCGTCTGTTAGTCTCGACAGGCGGCTTTCGTTTGCCGTTGTGCCTTACTCGATTTCCTCCGCACCTCCATTCTCCGACTCGACCTGTTTCTTGTTCTCCTGATCGGCGTACGGGTTGTACATGCAATCATAGCACTGGCCATCATAGAGCATGTTATCGGTTTTCGAGATAAATGCTCCACAGATTCTGCAGGTTGATTCGATCATACCTTCTCCTCGCATTCGGCGATAGCCTTTGATACGAGGCGATTAAGCCACTCATTATCTATGACACATCGATCATCAGGATGCCCGCGCTCCAGCCGCCCGCGCTTCTCAGACTGTATGACCAGAAATCCCTTTTGAACTGCTTCCTGAATCTCTCTTATGATCTGCATCAGCCCATCTCTCTGCCGGAGCAGTTCGGGGGCGGCGATGTTCAAAGAGTACCGCCCCCCTGTTAACCATTTTTCCCAAGCCTCACGTCTTTGCTCGTCTGTCCATCTGGTAGCCCAGTCCATAGGAACATCTTTCCCCGGTGCCATAATGTGAATGTCTTTATAGAACTGTTCACTTAAAAGATCGTAATATTCTGACGGGTTCATTGGTCTAAGAAGTGGCATCATCTATTCCTCTTGTGCGATACATCACTAATAGTGCTCATGCTTCCTCCTCTGGCTGCGCCGGAGTGGTTGACTTCTGATGATGACTCAACCAGATATCGAGCCATGACCTCATCAAGTCGATCTGCTTCTGTTCAAATCTATTATTCATGTGGCCTCCTGCTATTCAAACAACCCCGGCTTGTCGTTTTTAGTGAGAAATACGGCAATAGCCGCTCTCAGCGGCTCACTGAATTCATCACCGCGCCATGAGTTTTCGAAGAAACGGATATTCCCTTCATGCGCTTTATCTATGTCCAGAATCGCAGTATGCGTCAGCGCTTCAAAGATAATGCCGATCATGTTATGCTTCTGGTATTTGAATAATACGGCATAGAATCCCTCACCGCCCATACCATTACGATGATAATCGCAGTCGATGATTTTGATATCACTGGTTTTCATTTTCTGCCTCCTCATGATTGTTCCTCTGTGTTTATTTATCGATACTCTCTGCCATACGTCCATCGGCTATTTCTGCAGCAAATTCGAGCTCTAGCGCATTCCGTTGTGCTTCGTATCGCTTTGCCAGCGAAATCCAACTCCGCAAACTATCCTGCGTAGCATCAATGCGTGATTGTATGCTCTCCGGCGGGCCTCCGAGAGTGCGCGTAATCAGATTAGATATCGGCAGATTCTTGATTGCCTCATATACAGCAGGCACTCCGATTTCGTAATCCACAACATCGCCATCCAGCAAAATCACCGGTTGGCCATAATTACTGGCGCTGTGTTCGGTTGTAATTTCGATTCTCATTTTTCCAACTCCTTATTATCGCCTCTATTAGTATTATCGGCAACTCCGGGCGTAATCTTTAGCGGCTGCTCAAGCTTTGCACACCGCAACCTCTGAGGGCAGCCTGGGCCGAGGTGCGCGAAACAACTTCGCGGCGATCGTCGAATAGGCTAGCATCCTGCATATTGAGATTCGAATCAAAAACAAACTCGATACCGTCACTCCATTCGACCACGATGCCTCTTGGCTCGATTCGGCTCTTTATGATTCTGGGCTTGTGCATTGTGACCTCTTTGTTTCTAGTTTTCCTTTTCGCTTCTGCCCTTATATATTGCAAGTCGTGTGCCGTGTAGGCTAAAACCGGCAAAGCCTTTGTGTTGCATAGGGTTTGCTTATTTAAGTCATTGCCACGATATCAAAAAACCTGAAAAAGTGTCGACTTGATCCAATACATTGCAGGTTGTGGCCAATGCCCAAAAACCGCAATATAAGCCTCGCTGCTGTATTTGTTCTGTTTTGTGACACAATCAGACACCTAAGTCATCCGCGTGCACCAGCGATGAGATATGCGAAGATTTCAGGCATTGTGCTCATTGTTTCAACATCTGATTGAGCAATCTTCGCGCACAACTCGTAGTAAACGACGAATGCAGCCGGACAATATCGAGATCGCCAGGCATAGACTCAACCAGATCAGATGCTACGCGCACTGTCACACATTGCGATCTAAGTAGGTTATCAGCATAGGCATACAATTGCTGCGCATATTGGCGGGTGAAGCCGAATCGGCGACCTATTTCGGCATAGGTCAACGCATCGGCTGTGCGCGAAATCAACACCTGCAACGCCTTGATCTCATTTTTCGGGTCTCGATGCCGCATACTGCCAATGTATAAATTTTCCGAAAAAAGTCAAGATTTTTCTTGCGTTTCTCTAAAGTTTGCATATATTCCAATAACGTCAAACGAATGGAGGCGACAGTTGGCGAAGGTATCTTGTCCAGCTTGGATTCATAAAGAACATAAGACTTTGCTTGAGGGATTTGCTGCGGCACATGGCGACATCGGAATCTCTGACGGATTGTCGCTGCTTTTGACACGTCCGGATTTTTATATCGCCTGGCTCGAAAAACAGGCCGAGGTGAAAAACATAAGATAACCCCAATGACCGGAGAGTAATGCGGTTTGGCGACCCTCTGTCTACTCTCCGGTCTCCCCCTGAGAGGTTGACATGAACGATCATGGCTGGGAAACTGAGGACAATTCAGAAATTGCTAAGAACGCAGATTAAATGTGGGCAACTGGATATCTCACCTTTCGAGGTTGCAGCACGGGAGACTAGTTGCCCGATAGACGCCCGGTGGCTGGTGAGTTTTTGTAAGAAATGTACACTCACCAACTACCGGGCAAAAGATTCGAATGCTCGGCGGCTGGCGGTCTTTTCAGCCCCCTTTGGAATCGTTGGCTGTCGGGCGAAAATTATGGGTGGGTGCCCCTTGGGCGACTGGGTAACGGAGCGGCATGTGCGGAGAAATGGGGAGGTATACGCCCTAGAGTCGGCCCGTCCGCTTCTACTCCAGCCTGCCGACAGCCCACCCATCGATATATTGGCAAGCAGCAGCGTTGTGCCGATCAACGGGTTGACTGAACACGGCCAGATTGCCAAGCGCCTTGCGGTAACGGCAGTTGTTGGCGGTAGAATAGGCAATCGGTCATCTGCGCAGTGGTATGAAACGGTGTTCGTAAACGAGGTGCCGGGTGGGGAATCCGGCCTGCCGCTTGCCGAAAACATTCCGGCTGTTGCCCAAATGGTTAAGGCCCTCGGTTTGGGGCCGAGTCCTTGCCGGTTCGAATCCGGCCAGCCGGATAATGAATATGCGGGTCTAAAGTCCACAGCGGCAAAGCACAGTCCAGGGTGGAGGATGCTTGGATGTTCCTAACGGCAATCGGTGTTGGCGATTGCTCCAACACGCATCATAGCATCCGGGTTGGGTGCGGGACTCACTCCCGCCTGTGCTTCTATACTCCCGGCAGTTGCGTAACCGTGACTGCCGGTTTGAAAGATTCTTTTGCGACTTCAGAGGCTTTGAAAATTTCAGAGCTAAAATTTGGAGAGTTGAAATAAAACGACTTAAACTTCTCATCTTGCGGTTTAAACATCTATGGCGGGAATGGCGGGCCTCCCGAACCTGGAATATCACAACACTCGATGATATCACTGAGCATGATCGAGAAATCGGCAGGCAGATAGATGAACAACAGAAGGCAAAATCGAAATGACAGATTCCGAAAAAGATAAAGCAAATCAAACAATCCCTCAAATGATGGGACATACCGCACAGAGATTGCTTGGTCCGAAGATCAAACAGCGACGCGAAGAATTGGGGATGACTCAAATCTATTTGGCAAAAGCTATGTATGGGTGCAGGATTTCTCCTTCACAAAAATGTGGCACTCGGCAGGATATAAACCGGTTAGAATCTATGAAGGCGGGATTTCTCATGAGTCTTCCCCGGTTATATTCGATAGCCTCCGCTCTCAAAATTGAGATCAGTGATCTATTGCCGACTGTCGCTGAGGTAATGAAAGAAGCCGGAATAGTGTTGCAAGTAGATCGGCAAACAATCATTACAAAGCGATTAGAGAAAGAACCAGAATGATATTTTCCTCTTTATATCCTCTACCGGGGAGCGTTCTGCAGTACCATAGTATAGCGAGAAAACGAATCCAAGACCACAAGCTCCCCGGTTTCCCCTGTTTCAGAAAGGAGTCCTCGATGACAGATGACCAAAGGATTAAGCAATTAGAACACGAACAAACTGTGCTAAAGCTAAAAGCCAATTTGGAATCTCTAAATGAGATCGCAAATAAACTCGCGGCACAGATCGACAGAACTGAGGAAATCATCGCATACATCGAAGATGAAATTGGAAACATGAAAGAATAAGGAGTCCACGATGACTCGGTTTACATTTCCGACACTGCCGTGATGTTGCCGCACGCATCGCTAAACTCAAGGAGGCCGATAATGGATAAGCTACTCACGTCCGCGCAGTGCGATAAGTTTGTGCAGTGCAAGCATATCGATATATGGTATGACGCAAGCAACTGCGAATGGATGTGCGACAACATGCTGGAATCACATTATGTCAGCCATGATTTCACCAGCCATGGTAAAACCCGGCAGGAGGCCGTCACCGCCTACCAGCAGAAGTACCATCCCGACTGGCAGCCGCCAGAGATCCACGATGTGGACTGGGCGATGCAATACATCGAGGAACATCCTGAATTATGCATCGCTCGCGAGACTCTTGATGGGATACTTTCAATCGGCCAATGGCTCGCGTATATCAAGGACGAGACTTACCCGGCCATAGGACGCACCCTGGTTGAGGCTGTCGAGACTTGGTATGAGAAATACGGCACGAAGGAATCACCCCTGCCGACAATCCTGGAAACGCTGGAGCGCTGCAGAGACCGGCTGGCAGATTATGGAACTCTATATTCACACACATTGCGCGAAGTTGATGCTGTCATCGCCCGAGAGAAGGAGAAATCGAAATGACCATCATCGAATAGCCGCTGTACTGGATGTGATGAATCTGAGCAAGGCATTTAAGTGTCCAGTGACGTTTGACTTTAATGGGGTGGCGTTAACGGTAGATGAGCACTCTAGCTATCGCAAATTGTGCAAACAACATGATGCAAGTCAATCGATTCGTGTGAACAAGAATGTTATTGTCACGGTGGAGTAATGATGCATAAATGTCTTGCTGGCCCTTTCATCGGCGAATTTGGCTGGGAACTTTTCTGCTGGCAGGGGTTTCTGCGCAAACGCCGTCCCGATTATGATGCCATGACCGTTATCTGTCGTCGCGGCCACCAAATACTGTATCAGGATTTCGCCGATGAAATCATCGAGGTGGACATCCCTGGCGACAACGTGAACATGTGGAAGGGATCAATCAACGTTGAACCGATTATCAGCTATTACAAGCAACTCGGAAACTTCACCAATTTTATCTCATTCGATACATATCAGACTAGGTGGTGGATTGAACCGAATCATATCGCACTTCAGAAATTCATTTCCTATGGTCATCGATCAACAGTCGGTTTCGATATTCTCATGCATGTGCGGAGCGCCTTTCATTGCCGCACAGCGTTTCGGAATTGGAAACAGGAGAGCGCAAAAGCCTATGTTGATTGGGCGATTGCCCAGGGTATGTCTGTGGCATGTGTTGGTAGATCGCAGACATCCTTGCATATTGTGGGCACAACCGATATGAGGGATTTGCCTCTTGATCATCTTGTCGACATTATGGCGAGCAGTCGAGTAATCATCGGATCGCAATCCGGCCCGCATCATCTCGCATGCCTCTGCCGATTGCCCGTGATCGCGTGGCAGACGAAATCGGAACATGTGGAACGGCTCTCGATATACTGGAATCCTTTTAAGATTAGGACTTGCACGAATTCGGCAGATATCAGTTATTGGAAAGAACGGAAGCACTGGCAGCCGTCGCTTGAGTGGATGCAGGAAGCAACAGTCGAAAGTTTGGGGTATAGATGATAATTCGCAAAGGTGGTATTATCATACATTCGGATACTGAAGATTGTCCTTGTGTAACTGATTCTGAGAATAATGGCATCGCTCTATGGGTTGCGGTTAATGCTATTCCAATAGATCAGTTGAGAGAGATAATCAAAACCTGTAGCACTCATAAATATATATTACAGCATGGAAGTATTACGACAAAACCACATGAATGAACGAGTGGATGACATTCGCGATCTTCGCGTCTTGATCTGGGCTTGTGGAAAACAGGAACGTTTTGCAAGCCCTCATGTTTACCGAGAGGCCAAGAAACAAGGCTTGAATGTCGATATCACTTTTGATCGGAGCAATCCCCAGCTCATGGCAGGGCACGTACGGAATCTGATAGCGGCGAACAACAAACCTCATTGGATATTCAATTTCGCTATTCAAGCCCGTATGAAGCGTTATTACGAATGGTTGAGTCGACAAGAAATCAAACAGTTGTGGTGGTATCCCGATCAGTGCGAATCATCACGTATCAAAATGTGGAATACACTCAAGGGCAAGCCGGATGCGGTTGTGTTTTCGATCCTGCACGCCGCTCAGTATTTCAAGCATCATGCGCCACATGTCCTTTGGGTGCCTCAGTATTTTGATGCTGAACGATGCAAACGTGGCGGACAACTGCCGCCGCGTCTCGATCCACGAAAGCCGATATATGATTTGTGTTTTATCGGAGCCTGTGATGCCAGACGGAAACGCTGGGTATCGAAACTTGTGAGGAAATTCAATTGCAATTTCTCGACTCATGCAATGGGCAAACTCAATGAAGTCCGAGGTTGGGATATGGCAGAAGCTTACGCCCAATCGAAGATCGCCTTCAATATCCAACGGGAGATATTTCTGAGACCAGGCCCATTCATCACATCAAACCGTGTTTACAATGCGATGGGCAGTGGTTGTTTCTTTATCAACCATTATGTGAATCAAATGGAACTGCTCTGGGAAGAGGGCGTCCATTGCGTTACTTATAATGACTCATACGAGGAGCTTGATGCGAAGATCAGATTCTGGCTTGCACCTGAAAATGAAGAGAAGCGAGAGGAAATTGCGCGAGCCGGGCAACAGGACATTTTGACATATCACACTCTTGAGCGCCGCATCCCCCAGTATTGGCGAATCATGCAGGCGATTCAAAACGGCGAGACATCAGAACTCCAGCAATTGTCGTTTGAACATCGACTGGAATGCGAATCGACAATAAACGAATTACCAAAAATGGAATACCCTGACAAGCCAACAAATCGATTACAGGAATTGCGTGATATGCGGAGAGGGCGTAAGGGGAAATTTGTAACTCGTAATTGAGGGGAACGATGATTTTCACAAATGAAGCAGAGGCATTAAAGTGGTTGTCTGATGCCTGTATTAAATTTAGTACAGAGACAACACAGGGAAGTACTGGTATGACACGATGGACATTTGAAACGCAAAGAGAAGACTATTGTTCGATACCAAAGCCAATAAGTCGCCCTCAGTATATCGGAATTGATATTCGACCAAAACAGGATGGAGAACGGATAGAACAACATAAGCCTAAAACATTTCTTGATGCAGTAAATATGTTTGCGGAACATCTACGGATAGCAAGTGTAAAGGATTTCTCTGATAATGAATAACTAGGAGCAGCAATGATTTTCAAGACTGAAGCAGAAGCTTTGTCATGGTTGGAGGCGGCAGGAATCACTTTTTCTTCTGATGGTAAATGGGATAAGACATGCTATCGATATGTAACCATTTGGAAATTCGAAATAGAGACTGTCGAATACAAGTCATATAGAAAACCAGCTGTTGAACCGATGACTGTACTCATGTTAAATTCCGAGCAACTAAAGAGAGAAACATTGGAAAAAATAGTGGAAGCTGAACACAATCACAAACCCCAAACATTGCTCGAAGCGATCAATATGTTCGTCGGCTATTTAGAAGGACTGCTAACCGCATCTAAACAACTGGTCGAGAGCGAGGCGGAATACTGTTTGCGCACACTTGACAAAACAATTGAGGAGAAGTGAGAATGGAATTTGCCGCCACTGATTTCTATTATATCGAAGAACATGTTTCTCATTATGGCCCTGATCCTATCGGGTTTCGATTCGTCAGTTTATACAATGGCACAAACGGACGATGGAGAGAAACAAGAGAAAGCGCTGTTGCCGATGGGCGGGCGCATGCTGAGTTGATTGCGTCCCTTCATGGACACACTATCAGCGCGCGCGAATTATTTGAGGAAATGGATGCGAAAGAAGAGGACCAGTAATGGTACGAAGAAAGAGACTCCCCTCTCGATTCGTCGAGCCTCCGGTATGCAAGAAGCCGGACTATGAATGGTCTGACGAACTCCGGCGCTACATTATCCAACAACTCGGCGCGTATCGTACCCTACCGGCTATCTACAAAGAGATAACAGATCACAGTTTCTATCTCAAACATGATTTTGCAGGTCTGAATTCCGAACTGCAAACTATCGTTCAATTCAGAGCGGCAGTCAAGAAAATAACACAGATCGAAATCGAAGCTGCACACAGGATGTGGCTAACTGATTGGCGAACAGTTCCGTTTGCTACTACCAAGGGGCGGGTAATGGCCCTGCAGGAAATGATTGGGATTCTCCGAGAGATCAAAGAGGATAGGACGAGATTTCATGAAACTGATCTCAAAGTAACAATCACTGACATTATCACAAGTATTCGCAAGCTTCTCCGTGATATTCGGGGAGAAATGGATGCAGAGGCGGAACGCGAGGCAAGGGCGGCATCCGGCACAAATATCTACATCGGTCGCACTATGCGCGGCAGCGAAATCACGCCGGAACTGTTGAATGATACCTTCATCGCGTTGTTTGCCGAATTCGGCATAAAGGTGCTCGGACTCGAATATTGGGAGCTGGGACAACTTCGCGAATTGGAGCGAGCAGTCAGGGAAACGATAGAGTCAAAACGCAAGACGCTTGAAGCGGAGTTTGAGATTGTGGAGGAATAAAATGAATAATGCCGACTGGTCGACAATGCGATTATTTATAGAAGATAAACTCGATTATTGGGAAAAATTACTCAAGGCATGTGCTAAGAATCAATCGGCGGATGAACTTATGAAATTAGTAAACCGATTGATAAATGACATTTATCATTCAACATCAGCATCCGATGTGCTCATTTCGCAGCTTGCATTATACGGCTTGTTGTCCGTGGCGATGAAGATGACAAAAGATGACGATAAGTGCTCGGATGAGGAGTACAATGAAAATCGAACAGATCGCAATTGACAAACTCAAACCGAATAAACTGAATCCGAGAATCAACGACAATGCGGTTGATGCTGTGGCTCGCTCCATCGAGGCATACGGATTCAATAATCCGATTGTGACTGATGGTGATCTCAAGATCGCAGCAGGACATACTCGATTGAAGGCGGCCATGAAGCTTGGATTGAAAACGGTTCCGGTTATCCGAGTACCGGGACTTGTCGGTTCCAAATTCACCGGATATTCAATTGCGGACAATAAGACAGCCGACATCGCCGAATGGGACGAAGACTTGCTCTCTAAGATTCTGTGGGAGCTGAAGCAAGACGATGATTTCGATATGTCGTCTCTCGGTTTTAATGATACTGAATTGACCAGCATTCTCGATGACTTTACGGGCGAGCATGAGAACGAGGACGAAATTCCGCCAGTCCCGGAGGTTGCAAAGAGTAAGCTCGGTGATCTATATCAACTCGGATCGCACCGCTTGCTCTGTGGCGACGCCACGAAGAAAGAGGATGTGGAGAGATTGATGGATGGGCAGAAAGCCGGTCTCATGAATACTGATCCACCCTATGGAGTAGATTATGGGGATATAGCCAATTCACGAGACTGTGCCGCCAATAAAAAAGCCGGAGGGGATGGACATGTCAAAAGAGATAAGGCGATTCTAAATGACGATCTCACCGGTGATGCACTTCAGAGGTTTTTGGAAGATACAATCAAAGTCGCATTGCCGCATCTGACGGAAAGACCAGCATTTTATTTGTGGCATCCTATGTTGACGCAAGGCACATTTTTTGCGGCGGCGGCGGCGGCGGCGGCGGATATTCTTATCCATAGACAGATAATTTGGGTAAAGCCCTCATTGATTCTTGGACGCGGTGATTACCATTGGCGACACGAACTTTGCTTTTATGGTTGGATTCGAGGTAGGCGTTGTCCCTGGCTTAGTGGCCGAGATCAACATACGATTTGGGATGTAGGCAGAGAACACGACACTTCTCATCCAACACAAAAACCGGTGGAATTATTCGGGAGACCGATTAGGAACCACCTAAAAGCGAACGAAATTTGTTATGAACCGTTCGCAGGGAGCGGTTCCCAGTTCATCGCAGCAGAGCAGCTTGGGCGGAAATGCTACGGAATCGAAATCGAACCGCGGTATGTCGATGTTTGCGTGGAACGATGGGAAGCTTACACACATAAGACGGCAGTGCTTAGCAGGAGGTGATGGCGCTATGAGACCAAGGACGAAATATAAAAGCATCGAATTTGTTCGTCCAATAAATTCGTCTCCTTGGGGACTAAAAATGTTGAGAGCTGACTGGGAATGGGAATGTCTAAACAGGAAGAACGGAGAAAGTGTCGGTTATATCGCATACGATTGTTCCTCGGATTTATATGTATTTGAGCCTAATGAATGCAGCATTTTCAGCTCTGGTTATCTCCGGGATATTGCCACATTCATGGACAAATTATATGATGCACGAAAAGCCATGATGTGATAACACTGTGAAGGACCAGCCAATCGAAACTTTCAGAGGTTACAATCTCGCCGCTATTCACGGGCAGTATGGCAACTTCATTCTGGACTGCATCCGCCTGAGCGGAGTTAGCAGCGTAGATGATGCGCTCGATATCAGGCAGAACGTATACCTCGGCTTGTTTCGGCGATCACTCACAACCAAATTGCCGAACAGTCAATTTCTGATCGGTTATATCAAGCGATGCATTCAACATGCAGTTATCGATTTCAGAAAATCCCAGCTTCGAGAAAAGATTCTCTTCGATTGGACACATGAAGGCAAGCAGGATATCATCGGTCGACAAATGGACGACGTGTCATTCAAGAATTGGCTTATAACCAACAGGGATATCGAGTCACGAATCCTGAAAGCAATCGACTTTCTGAATCAGTATGCGATGACAAGCGGCGTCCCCATGAAGGATATCATCGCCGATGTCTATGATGGCAAAACAGCGGAAGAGATAGCGGAGAAGTTCGAAACAAAAAAAGGAACGGTCTTTTCATGGATATCGAGATTCCGAGAAGATTTACGCAACTATATGCGGATGCTATGAGTAAGTTGGAATCATATAAGTATCACAGCAGAAAGGATTGATTATGCTCCAGGTGAGAATTGTAAATGTCTCCCTTAAACATGATGAGCGGGGTGATCATCTTATCACTGTGGAGTGGCAGCGAACCCGTCGATGGCATAAGTCCCGTAATTGGTTAGCCTCATATCGGGGTTTGGGTACCATCTGGTATGATGTTGTGACAGGACGGAGAGAAACACTCCTCGGACTTTCCGGGATTCTGTCGGATGCCGCAACTTGGGCATCCTGGCCTGATAAGCCTGTTGACTGGAATGCATGGTATCGGCTAACAGAACGAGTCCTTTGGTGAAGATGCTCAAATGTCCAAAATGCAAAAGTCGGCGAACACCGAAGTTGGTACAATGGGAAAAAGGATATAGGGGCCAAAAACAGGATGTCGTAAAATGTCCGCTATGCCTCTATGAAGGCCGGTATCGAGAGTGGATGGTGAAGGGAAAAGCCGAGGCTGATAAATATTGAAAGTGGCGTGTTCATTACATTGTCTGAGAGAAACACAGCAGAGTTTCTTCTAAGGCCGATACTTGGGTTGACGAGTAGCCAAATGCCACGTTCGATCTTTCTTGCCGCAATGGACGATCACGCTCTCAGGATAAACAGCCGCATTCGCATATCCTCTGGTACACATGTTGCGCAGATATGATGTATCGACAGTGCCGATCATTC
>Ga0184631_10000126_pt1 | contig 14208 bp, 15 predicted proteins | sample PLM4_90_b1_FD_133160 | JGI IMG/M metagenome (GOLD analysis project Ga0184631, IMG submission 133160) | Groundwater sediment microbial communities from an aquifer in East River, Colorado, USA - PLM4_90_b1 | ecosystem: Environmental > Terrestrial > Soil > Riparian zone | place: USA: East River... | reverse complement strand
TCTGGACAGGGACCGTTCAGTACTGGCACGTGGTGGTCCTTGCAACGCTGCTCGGCATCGTGAACACCATTGACATGCCTGCCAGGCAGGCGTACATCATCGAACTGGTCGGGAAGGAAGACCTCATGAACGCCATCGCGCTCAACTCGTCCATCTTCAACGCGGCCCGCGCAATCGGTCCTGCGCTCGCCGGATTGCTGATAACCGCTGTAGGTACCGCTGCCTGTTTCTTCGTGAATGGCGTAAGCTTCCTCGCTGTGCTGGCGGGCCTTTTGTTCATGAACGTAAAGTGCGCATAGTGCAGAGAGAAGCCTTCTTATAACGTTCTGAAGGACGTCAGGGAGGCAATCGGATACATCCGGGCCACGCCCGTGGTACTTACGACGATCCTTCTCGTGTCGGTTGTCAGCATCTTCGGGACGAATTTCAACGTGCTCGTCCCCGTGTTCGCAAAAATGGAACTGCACCGCGATGCAGCGGCCTTCGGCCTGCTCCTGTCCTCATTCGGTGCGGGCGCCTTGATCGGCTCCGTATCGCTGACAATATTAAGCCAATGGGGCCCGAAAGAGAGCATTCTGCTCAGCGGCGGCATGGGACTCTCACTGTCTCTTATGCTTATCGGGCTGCAGAGATCATACGCCCTGACCGCCCTCCTGCTCGCGATGGCAGGCCTGTCCATGGTCACCTTCTTCGGCATGGCCAATACGACGGTCCAGCTGAATACCGAGGACCGCTTGCGCGGCCGCGTTATGAGCTTGTATACGCTGTCTTTCGGCGGATTAACACCTTTCGGCAGTCTGTTTGCCGGCTCAGTCGCCCACTGGATCAAGGCGCCTCTCACCTTTGCCCTTGGCGGATTGATATGCGGGGCCGTTTTTCTGGTCGTGATAATGAAGCGCAGGAACATCGCCGTGCAGGGAAGTGAACGTTGATAAACCGGCTCCTTATTTTTCTTCCTGTCCTGAACAACCTTACCCGGACAAGCCGGAAACAAGAGGAGCCGCGTTAAAGTTTTTGACACGGATAAAATCGGAGAAGGACCGGATAAAACCGGATTTTTCTCCGGATCCTATTTCAAAGAAATTGATTTTCCCCCACCCTCATTGGGTAGAACATGACTCCTCAGTCACTATCCTTCCCTCCGGTGATACTGTGATAATACCCGTAAATATGCTATCATAACTATATGCAAGACCAGGAAATCACCATACTCCGCGAACTGATCATCATCCTCGCGGTCTCGCTCCCGATCACCTATCTTTTCCACCGGGCAAAACTGCCGGCTCTCGTTGGGTTCCTGATCACCGGCGTGCTGATCGGTCCGTTCGGCGCCGCCATTATTACCGAGACGCGTGTCGTTGAACGGCTCGCTGACATCGGCGTGGTGCTCCTTCTGTTCACGGTGGGGCTTGAGTTCTCGATCACCGACATCATCCGATCAGGCCGTCAGCTGCTCATCGGCGGCGGGACACAGGTCCTGTTGACCATCGCCGCGGTCACCGGTATTGCGCTCTTGTTCCACTATCCCCTTCCGCAGGCGGTGTTCTTCGGGTTCCTGGCGTCGCTCAGCAGCACCGCGATCGTGCTCAAAATGTACTCGGACCGCACCGAACTTGACTCCGCGCATGGCAGGCTTGCGACCGGCATATTGCTGTTTCAGGACCTTGCCGTGGTGCCCATGATGCTCATGCTGCCGCTCCTCGGCGAGGCAAGCGCGCTCGGCGCGGTCACCCCCCTGTCCGTGCTCATTTCCCTGGGCAAGGCCGTGCTCGGACTGATCGGCGTTTTTTTTGCGGCGCGCCAGGTCGTCCCCTTCCTGCTCCACCAGGTGATACGGCTCAGGAACCGGGAGATGTTCTTCCTCCTCGTGGTCCTCCTCTGCCTGGGCACGGCGTGGATCACCTACAGTCTCGGCCTGTCGCTCGCCCTCGGCGCGTTCCTTGCGGGGCTCATCATTTCCGAATCTGAATATAGCCACCACATCGTCGTCGAGATCATGCCTTTCCGCGATTACTTCGCCAGCATCTTCTTCATTTCCATCGGCATGCTGCTTCAAACGGACTATTTCATGGCCCACTGGGTCCTTCTCCTTATCATGGCGCTCCTCCTCGTGCTTCTGAAATCCGGGCTGGTGGCCGTGACCGCGACCATGCTGCGTTATCCGGTCCGGAGTTCCCTCCTCGCGGGACTCGGTCTGGCGCAGATCGGCGAATTCTCGTTCCTCCTGGCGCAGCAGGGCCAGACAAACGGCCTGATGGGTCAGGACATTTTCCAGCTGTTCATCAATACCTCCATCCTGAGCATGCTCGCAGCGCCCTTTCTCATCCAGTCGGCCCCGTGGATCTCGAGATATCTGCCCGAAATCTCATCCGACGCAGCTGATAAGAAGGACTTCTGCGCCCTCACCGGCCACACCATTATCGCAGGCTATGGTCTGAACGGGCAGAACCTGGCGAAGACGCTCAAGGCCACGCACCTTCCTTATGTGGTGCTGGAAGTGAACGCCGACACGATCCGCAGGGCCCGTGCCGCGGGAGAGCCCATCATCTACGGAGACATCACCCGGAAAGACGTGCTCCTGCGCGCCGGCATCGACTGCGCCAGAGTGATCGTATTCGCCATCTCCGACAATACCGCGACACGGCTCGCCATACGCCTGACCCGGGAGATCAATCCTTCGATCTTTGTCCTCATCCGCACGCGCTACGCGGCCGACGTCGATGAGCTCTATAAGCTCGGTGCAAATCAGGTGATCCCCGAGGAATTCGAGACCTCGATCGAGATCTTCTCGCGTGTGCTCCATGAATATCATATCCCCGCAAACGTCATTGCGAACCAGATCCAGCTCGTGCGGTTTGGAGGATACAAGATGCTGCGCGGGTATTCGTTGGACCAGGAGAACCTCGGCCGTATTGCGGCGCTCTTCGCCGGTGCGACCGTGGACCATGTCCAGCTCGATCCCAGCGCTCCCGCAGCGGGCAGAACGCTCCGGGAGCTCGATATCCGGAAAAACACCGGTGCCACGGTCATTGCCATCGCACGCAACGGCGAGGCGAACACGAACCCGGGGCCCGACTTCATGTTGCAACCCGATGATATTGTCGTGCTGATCGGCGGGCACAGGGAACTTGACGAGGCGATGATTCTGCTGACGCGGACGAACGAGAAGAAGTGAACCAGGTGAGAGCACTGCTTTTCCAGCGCCTTATTTTTTCACCTTCCCCTTTTTCGACCTTCATCACCAGTTGTCTCTTCCAAATTTATATTGCCATCAAGGGGTGTCTCAAGTATAATCGCGGTGCATACAAAGGGGAGAGGTTACGGAGCTGGTGCCCGTCCCGGACTTCAAATCCGTTGTTTCCTGGCTTTGGTCAGGAAAGGTGAGTTCGATTCTCATGCTCTCCCGCCACAAATAAAAACCCCTCACGGATCATTCCGTGAGGGGTTTTTGCTGTCCAAGATAATTCAACTATTTTTTGTGGCACTTTGCGCAGGTTGCTGCGTCCTTAACTCCAAAAGCCTTGGTGCCGTCGTGGCATACGCCACAGAACTTCCCCGCTTCCATGTCCTTCATGGTCATGACATCGGCGCCTTCTTCATTTTGAAAATGGCCGGATGGCACTCGTTACACTTTGCCGCAGAATGGGTCTTGCCGTCAAAGACCACCTTGCCACCCTTCTCGAACTCCACGGTTTTACCCGGGCCGACTGCGAATGCTGACGTTGCAAACACGAACACCACTGCGGATGCGAATACTACCATAAACTTTGTTTTCATTTTGCCTTTCACCTCCTTTCTTTGCCGGATGGATCGAATAATGCTAGGATTAATTACGAGAGTACAGATTTTGTGAAATCATTTTTCAGATCGAGTTTTTGTTTTCCTCTGAGTTTTCTCTGAGCCTGCCCATACAAACCTTCACTCGTGGCTAACAACTTTTCCCGGGATTATACCTGTTGAATTATATGCCTATTCACGAGGTGTCACTGCACATTGTAAATTTAGTTGAAAAAAAGTGGTATGTCAAGGTTGGAGGGATATATTTTTTCGTATTATTTGCACCAGGATGGCTAAACCGGGTCGGATATTTGATGTTTGTTACACAAAAAAACCCTCACGGAATTGCTCCCGTGAGGGTTTTTACATCTATAATGACATCTTATTTCTTGTGGCACTTTGCACAGCTGGCTGCATCCTTCGAGCTGAAGGCCTTGGTACCGTTGTGGCATGTACCGCAGGACTTTCCATCATTCATGTCTTTCATGGTGATGGCGTCCACACCCTTCTTCATCTTGAAGATGGCCGGGTGGCACTCTGCACACTTGAGACCTTTGTCAGCATGCGTCTTGCCGTCAAATACAACCTTGCCTGCACCCTTGCCGTCGAATTCAACGGTCTTGCCGGCCGGGACTGCGAAAGCGGAAACCGCCATCGCGAACGTCACAACTACTACGAGGGCAAATACGAAAAATTTCTTCATGTCTGTTTCACCTCCTTTCTTATTTGAGAATATAAACAATACAATCCGAGCAACCTGCCAAAGAGATCGGGAACCGATATCCTCCCATCAGGCAGAAGCAATACGTTAGAAAAACGCTCTCGGGCTCCGGTATTCGTGGCAGACAACACAGTCCTTCTTCGCTGACTCCTCCGTCACACGCCAGACATGCGGCTTATGACAATCCTTGCACTTCATGTCCATCGCCAGGTGAATCTTATGTTTTCCGATCTTCGGTACGCCGGTATGGCAGCGCAGACAGTCGTCGTTATGAGGCCGTACCTTGCCCGCCTCATGCGGCTTGTGGCACTCATAGCAATAGAACTGCATGGGCGCCTTTTCGTCAAAGACGATCTTTTTGGCCTTCTTGATCGTAACAGCATCGGGCGCAAAGAACCGCACATCCATGGTGGCATCTTCCTTCAGTTGCCTCTTGATGCTCTCATCTTTGCTGTGGCAATACAGACACTTCATCCGTCCAGGTTTGAGGTCCTTGGTACGGTCAGTGTGGCAGTTGATGCAGGCAAGACCGCCCATGCCTTCGCCGTGAACCTGCTTGCCCTTATGGCACTTGGTGCAGAATTTTTCCGTGGGCAGGAAATGATGAAGACCCGACTTGTCGGCCTTCACCTCTCCGTGGCACTGTGTACATTCGATCTGCTCCATGTAGACGTGTTTGGCGTGGAACAGGGATTTGTTGATCCGGGTCGCTTTGCCTTCGGTGTGGCACTGGTTGCAGTATTTCGAGTTCACGATGACCTGCCCTTTATGACGTTCGGGCACCGCGGCTGGACGCTTCAGTACGAAGCTGATCAGCAGTTGGTTCTGTTCCACGATCGTGAGGTGATGACAGTCATGACAGTTGAGCTGCTTATGCTCGCTTTGCGCCCAGCTGTCGTATGCCGGCTGCATCAAATGGCAGCCGACACAGAACTTTGGATTGTTCTGAGTAAAATCGTAAAATTTGAAGGCGACAAATCCGCCGCCGAAGACGATGATCAGGAGCAATGTGACAATAAGCATCTTTGCCTTCAGGGACATCGGCTCCTTCAATCGCATCAGTACCCGCTTGATCTTTTCCCTGATCCACGTAACCAAATTCGTACCCCCCCGACAATACACGATCTGAATGGTTAATGCGTTATTGCTAAGCACAAGTTTATAACACAGGTCAGCCATTATGTCAATACTTTCCAAACACCTAAATTATGAACATCGTTTTGGCGCAAAAGATATCAATTACCTTGACAACGAGAAATCGTTTTGCTAATGTGCTTATGTAAATATTAATAAAATTTATGACGCTTGGAGGAATGATGAAGAGGCGCAGATTCCTAAAGATTCTCTTAGCCTTTCTCGGATCGATTACATTTTTATCATTTGCCTATTCTTTCCTGAAGTTTCTCACATCACTCCCCTCTAAATCAGCTGATTTACAAAAGCTCACCATCCATAAAAGCGACGTTCCTTCGGGCGAAGCAAAGAACATCATCTATCACAATACTCCTGCGGTTATCATTAATAGGCCGGACAAAGGTTACTTTGCTTTTTCACGCACCTGCACACATCTTGGTTGTCTTGTGGAATACAGCAAAAGCAACCTGAAGTTCATATGCCCCTGCCATGCGGGCATCTATGATCTCGATGGGAGTGTTGTATCTGGACCGCCGCCGAAACCGATGACCGCCATCCCGCTGAAGATTGAAGGCGAAACCATTATAATAGGATGAAACCATGCTGACGAAAATCAAAAACTGGCTCGATGTACGAATAGGTCTTAACACGATCTTCCAGACACATGTCCTTGACTACAGGATGCCGAAGAATACAAACCTCCTGTACACGCTCGGCTTTTTGGCCGTCATAGCCTATGCCACGCAGGCATTCACCGGCATCATCCTCCTGATCTATTACATCCCTCACCCCGACCACGCGTTCAGGAGCGTCCAGGATATCATGACCCAGGTCCCCTACGGCTGGGTCTTCAGGCAAATGCATGCGGTCGGCAGCAATCTTATGATTATGGTGGCCATGCTGCATATGGTGACCGTATTTCTCATGGGAAATTATAAGCGGCCGAGGGAACTGACCTGGGTGGGGGGCGTGCTGCTTTTGATTCTTACCATCGTATTCGGACTCAGCGGGTATCTCCTTCCCTGGACCCAGCTGAGCTACTGGGCAACAACGGTGGTGACCTCGATGCCGACTGCATTTCCCGTTATTGGTGAAACCGTTTCTCAGATCTTACGGGGCGGAGACCATGTCTCAGAAACAACGCTTAGCCGGTTCTTTGCGCTCCATATCTCGATCCTTCCTCCCCTCTATCTTCTCTTCATGGGCATCCATCTGTTTTTCGTTAACCGCATCGGCATTTCCGCAACTCCCTTCGGCAAGGCCGATGAGGAAAAACGACCTCTGACAGAATATAAAAGGAAGACTTATCCCGATGGCTATCCTTACTATCCCCGGTTTTTTCAAAAGCAGATGTATATGATGATGGCATACTTCACCGTGATGTTCTTTATCATCACGTTCCTCCCGACCCTGTATTTTCCCGATGAGGCCAATGTTCCTGCTGATCCGTTCAATACACCCCAGGAGGTCCGGCCGGCATGGTACCTGCTTGCACCTTATCAACTCCTCAAGCTCATCCCGAACAAGTTTTTCGGCATCATGCTGCAGCTCATCCTGGTTTTAATCTTCATTTTGTGGCCGGTCCTTGACACCCAGCAAGAGAAGAACGTGCTGAAACGACCCGTGCTGCGGGGCGTATTTTTAAGTTTGATCGCATTGTGGGTCATTCTGCTATGGTGGGGGAGGTCATAATGAGAGGCATCATGCGATATGGAATACTTTCATGGATACTGCTCTTTCTCCTCCCCTCGCTGGGAACCGCTGGATACAAAAAAGATTTTGAGGATGCCTTTCTCACCAAGCCTTGGGCAGGAGAACAGATCGAGGAGAACGTCTGTATCTCGTGTCATGCTTCACAAACAATGAAACCCGAGTTTCAGGAAATCACCGAGGCGTGGCAGGCAAGCTGGCACGCTCAGAACAGGATATCGTGCGAACATTGTCACGGTGGTGACCCAAGGGACGCTGCACTGGCCATGTCACCCCAGCGCGGTTTCCTCGGCACCCCGAAGGACAAAGATGTCCCGGAATTCTGCGGAAAATGCCATATCGGCATCCTTACCAACTTTCTGGAAAGCGGCCATGGCAAAGCGCTCAAGGCCGGGAAAAAGGCCCCAAATTGCGTGGTTTGCCACGGCTCCCACAATATACAAAAAGCGAGCATAGATATCATCAGTGAACAGCTCTGCACAAAGTGCCATTCCTATGAGCGGGCAAAAATCATGAAAGTCGCCCTTTTCGTAATTGAAACGAGAATTTCACAGCTCGAACAGCGTCTCCAGAAGTTAAAGCGGGAAGGTATCTATCCGGGAGCTGATGAAAAGAGCCTCTTCAGCACGCAGGCGGAGTTCCGTACGCTTTTCCATACAGTAGACGCCAATTTGGTAAGAAGCAGGACGGATGAATTTACGTCGAAACTGGACCAGATAGACAAAAATATCCAGGACACGTATCAGAAACTGAGATTCAGGAAAAACCTCTCCGCATTCTTCATGATGGCCTTTGCATGCATGGGTGTTATCATCTTTTTGCTGACAAAAACAAAAGATGAGTAGGATCGAGCGGCGTTTGTTTGATGAGGAGATGAGTATCAAGGCTGGTAAGAACAGCGGTCAGTAGAATGCCACGGGCTTATGCTCGTGGCTTTTTTTTTAAGTCAACTCAACTGCTCTTTTCCTAAATTAAGCATTTTGACACTGAAGGGGCGAATTAACATATGATAAAATCGGATGAAAATAAAATGGAAGGACTTCAACCGATGGGTGAATTACAATCCAAAGAAAAATCCGATTTTATCAGTGTCAACTGCCGTTTGAGGGGATGAATGATTAATGGACCTGAAACGCCATGAGAAGCATTTTGATGTATAAGACCTTCCCTGAATCCCGCCGTCATCACAGAATGTCGTAACTACCTCTTTCCTGGAATCTAATCCGAAGAGCGCTCACTGCAAGACACCTTACCGTTCTTTCGTTTCGAAACGCAGTTTTCCCGTATAGATCGGCACCGCAAATTTCAGCAGGAGCGTGTATATGAGCGCTCCTATGGCCCATATTCCCATGGTAACGATGATCTCGGCTGTGGTCGGAGAGTATTCATAGATCTCCCCGAGCGCATCCGGGATAAAGCCGGGCACAATAAGCCCCATCCCCTTCTCTATATACACGCCCATAATGATCAGCACGCACCCGATGTTGAGTGTCGTGAAATTCTCACGGGTTTTTGGAAAGAGAAAGAGAAAGAACGCCGTGATATTGAACAGGGAAGCGGCCCACATCCAGGGCACGAGGCCCGTTTTCCCGTGAAGGCCGAAGTACAGGTATTGAATTGAATAGCTGTCAATACCGCCCGAATAGAATTCCTTGAACGCCTCCGAGCCCAGAAGGAACAAATTGATCGCCATGGCATACGCGATCAATTCAGCGATCTTGAAGATCGCCTTGTTATCGATCTCCACCTCTGAACGATTTCTGATGATCTGGAACAATATCAGCATGATGGCAGGTCCTGAACAGAACGCCGAGGCAAGAAACCGCGGGGCCAGGATCGAGGCATTCCAGAACGGCCGGGAAGACAACCCATTATAGAGAAACGCGGTGACGGTGTGAATGCTGACCGCCCAGGGGATCGAGAGGAGGATCAGCGGGCCGATCACGGACATACTGTATTCCTTCCCGATCGAAAGCCGGTAAAGAACGTAAAAAGCAATGATGCCGTTGATGGCAAGATAGCCGTTCAATACGACCACATCCCAGGCAAGCAGCGAGGCGGGGAAGTGCATAGCGCCGATGAACGGCAAAATATGCCATACCCGAAGCGGCTGTCCCATGTCGACCAGAATGAAGAGGATACACATCGTGATCGCCGTGACGGCGAGCAGCTCTCCAAAGAGCACGATTTCCTTGATCGGCTTGAAATTATAGAGATACGCCGGCACGACGAGCAGTACCGCGGCAGCCGCAACACCGACAAGGAAGGTAAAATTCGAGATATACAGACCCCAGGAGACCTGGTCCCGCATTGCCGTTGTGATGAGACCGCGATTGAGCTGGTCGATATATGCGCTGAAACCCAGAAGAATAAACAAGGACAGGAACGCTATCCAGAGGTAGTACGAGCGGCCCCCGATGAATATCTGACGCAAGGCGATAAAAAAATTTCTGACCAAGCTGCCCATGAGTGAACCTCCTACACACCGTACGCGAAGAAATAGTAGAACTTGGGATTGGTATTCAGGCCTTCCTTCAGCCGGAATACCCGCTTGTGCTCAATGGCATACCTGATCTCGCTGTTCGGGTCAAGAAGGTTGCCGAACTTCCTCGCTCCGACTGGACAGGCCTCCACGCACGCCGGGTAACGTCCGTTCCTCGTCCGCTGGATACAGAAGGTACACTTCTCCACAACACCTTTGACGCGCGGGCGATTACCGAGGTAGTGCGTCTGGGGATTGATCTCCTCCGGTTTCCGGCCCGGTTCGGCCCAGTTGAAGTGGCGCGCTCCGTATGGACAGGCGGCCATGCAGTAGCGGCAGCCGATACACCAGTTGTAATCGATGACCACGATCCCGTCCGGATCTTTCCAGGTGGCCTGCGTCGGACAGGCCCTTACACAGGGCGGGTTCTCGCACTGCTGGCACTGGACCGGCATGTAGAAGTATTCCTTCTCAGGCACGAGCTCTGGGTTGTAATATTTCTCCGACTCTTCGAGATCGACCCACTTTTCACCTTTTTTGAAGCGCAGGACCTGTATCCAGTGGATCTGCGGGTCCGTTGACTGGTTGTTCTCGTCTACGCAGGCGTATTCGCATCTCCTGCAGCCGATGCAGCGGGAAAGATCGAGACCGTAACCGAAGAGAACTCCCGGCATCGCCTTCTCACTGCCCACCTTGATCGCTTTTTTATATTTTTCCTCGTACTCGCGCTCCAGGCGGCTGAGCACCTGCTTGATCTCGGCATCGTTCATTTCCCTAAAGTGCTTCTGAAAAAACGATTCCCAGAACGAGGCATCGGCCTTGTTCGGCGGGAGCGCGGTTCCCGCGAGTCCGAGGGCCGCTCCTTTGAGAAAGGTCCTCCGGTCGAGATGGATTCCGTCTTTTTTCTTCTCGATTTTTCGCATCGGTCTCCTCAATCCTCGCTTTTTATTACTTGATATCCGCCGGTCTGACCGGCGGCGGCAGCGGTTTGATCTGCTTAAACCGCGGTTCATGCGGCCAATGGCAGCTTACGCAAAGATAGTACTGCTTATCGCCATTCCACATGCCGGTCCTCTTCCCGTGCAGGCCGGCCTTCCATTCTCGCAGTATCGTTCCGTGGCACTGGCCGCAGAGATTGTATGATTCTTCAAATCTGACCAGCTTGCCGTTCGCAAGCCGCAATTTGTCCCGGTTGTCGGGATTATGGCAGTCAAAGCACCAGCCGTCGGGCATGTGCTTCAGAACGATGCTCTCATGGAACGTAAGCTTTCTCGGCTTTTTGTTGGCAGGCATGCCTTGATGGCACTGTGAGCATGGAAAGATGCCGGGACTGAACGGAGGCGGCGTAACGACGAACTTTCCCGGTGTGTCCTGTTCTTCAGCATGAATACGCGCAGAGGAGAAAACCACTGTCAGAACTGCAATGAAACAGAGAAGCCAGGCTGCTTTGTTTTCTTCTACCATATCATCTCCCCGGGTCAGGTTTTCGGCGCCCTTCAGCCAAATTTGGCGCACATTGTATGGTATGATACGTTCGAAAAGAATGCAAGATAAAATTCAAATTTGAGCATTCTCTCCCGAAAGATAGTCTCCCGGGAGAGAACGCACTTGCGGATTTAGTGGGCTTCCTCTTGTTCGAAAAGCGGGAAGATGTGACTGATGACCCAAAACAGCACAAAGGGCATGATGAAGATGCTGAGCGCGCCGCCGAGCCCTTCCTTGAAGGTCTCCCAATCGTGCGGGATGATCGGCAGATGGTAGTGCATGTACCCGGCAAAGGTCAGAGAGAAGGCCTGGCCGCCGATCACGACGTTCCACCGCATCATGAAGACACCGAAGAGCACCAGCACGCTGCCGAGTATCGCTCTCCGTATCGTCAACCCGGGCAAGAGGAACAGAATGAGCGGCAGTAGGTTCCCTATCCCGTACTGCATGATGAAGATATCGGCGAAATCGCGTTCATAGATGACGCTTCGCAAAATGTCCCAGGACTTCACAGCGGTATATCCCCGGAAAATGATGTCCAGGAGTTCGAGGCTGATCGCCGCCACCATGAATGCCAGCAGGTATTTAGACGTCATCTGCATGACGCTTATCTCAACGCTCTTGAGCTCTTCCTGCGACCGGTAGCGGGCATGGGAAGCCCTCTTGCGCGCGGCAAGGAGTTTTCGTATCTCCATGGTCAAGATATAGGTGAGCATGCAAAGCGCGATGCCGGACACGATGGCGGACATGATGAAGATGACCGGCATGAGCGGGGTCATCCACAGCGCGTTGGCCTTGACCGAGCCGAAGATGAATCCTGCATAGCCGTGGAGAAAACAGGCCACGGGAATGCCGAGCCCGGCGAGAAACTTGATCGCCTTTTCGTCCTTATGCAAAGACTCTTCGCTGATGTCATAAACTCCGAGCGTCAGCGAACAGAAGACAACGTACCAGAACCATTCGACCAGGGTCTTGTCCTGCTTTTCACGCAGCCGGAGGGCCGTTTCGACAAAATGCTTCCGGTAGAGGAACCAGAGCTCCGAAGCTACAATGGCGCCATAACCGAAGAACACGATACCAAAAGCGGCAATGGCCGAAGTGAAGTGGGGCGTCATGAATATCATAACACCGCGGAACGGGAACTGCAGGTGGAGCATGATGGGCAAAGGCGCTATAAAGAGCAGGGCAAAGGAGAACACGAGCGCGAACCGTGCCATCTCCTTGAGCTTCTGAATGCCGAACACGTGGTAGAGCGACGACAGAACGAAAGCCCCGGCGACAAGCCCCGTCATAAAGGGATACATCACGATCTGGATGCTCCAGTAGATATACTCATTGGGTGTAACGAACAATTCCTTAATGGTCCAAAGCTCTCCGTGTACCATGGTTATCTGACCTCCTCATCCAGGCCGATGTAATAGACCTGCGGTTTTGTGCCGAATTCGCTCTTCAGGACCCCCACCCGCTGCGTCCTGATGACCTGTGTTACCGGGTCGTTGGGGTCCTTGATATTACCGAGCTGCCGTGCACCGAAGGGACAGGCCTGGACACATGCGGGTTTCAAGCCCTTCGTGATCCGGTGGTAGCAGAAATTGCATTTCTCTGCCGTGTGATATACCGGGTGGAAGAACCGTACGCCGTACGGACAGCCCATGATGCAGTATCCGCAACCGATGCACCAGGTCCGGTCGACAAGCACGACGCCGTCCGCAGCCTGGTACGTGGCCCCCACGGGACACACCTGGACGCAGGGAGGATTTTCGCACTGGTTGCAGAGCTTCGGCACGAAGAACGCCTTTTCTATGCCCTCACCGCTGATGTCCTTGAGCCCGTCCGCGCCGAGGTCGATCTTCGCGGTCGTAAAACCGTCGCGCGCTCCCTTGGGTGTGTCAGCGTACATTTTGCCCTTTTTGGTCAGAACATACCGCTCGACCCACGTCCTGGTTACATTCGCATCATAAGGCACTTCGTTTTCCAGCTTGCACGCCTTGACACACAGTCCGCATCCAACGCATTTGTACGTGTCGACCAGGAACACCCATCGCACTGATGTGGTTTCAGCTGCTACCTGGGCAAACAGCTTTTTAGGGTCCACAATTTCCAGGGCAGCAAGGGGGAGCGCCGCTCCCGCGATCCCCAGCGCCGTATTTTTCAAAAAATTCCTACGCGTTATCATCTCAGGCCCTCCATCGGATTGTGCGGATTGTGACAGGTCGAGCATTCAATGTCAGGATTATGCTTGTCCGGATCGATCCCCTTGATCTTCGACCGTCCGCTTGAAGGATATGGCAGCGGGAAATGGCACCGCAAACACTGCGCCCTGCTTTTGTCGATCATGAGCTTGGGTGGGTCCGACGGGTGCTCGATCGCGGGACCGTGGCAGTTTTCGCACTGAATGCTCCGATGAGGAGTTTTGTTTATGCTGTCGTACTTGCCGGTATGACAGTCCTTGCAATATTCCTTGCCCTGGTATTTTACCTTGATCTTCTTCCAGTCCTCTTCGTTCCCCCGCCGGTGCCAGCCGTACATGTAACCGCGCTCATGCACACCGAAATCTTTTGGGACCAGCACCATTCGGGCCAGCAGTATCAGTATGACGATACCGATGACCGCAAAAAGCGGTCTCAAAACATGATTCTTCATACACACTCTCCTCCCCCTGAATTGGGTTCTACTATTTTTTTATTGTCTGGTACTCGGACTTTTCACCGGTGTTGAGCGTCTGTTTCATCATCGTAGCGCCTTCCCACAGGATTGCAAGGAAGCAGAGCGAAAGCCCCCCTACCAGTCCGAAGACCTGGAGCAACTGCCATTTAATGACAATGAAGAGAATAATGAAGATGAGAGAAAGTTTCAGCATACTGATAATGACTGCTGCAAGATTCGAACTCACCGGCGT
>Ga0184631_10000125_pt1 | contig 14241 bp, 15 predicted proteins | sample PLM4_90_b1_FD_133160 | JGI IMG/M metagenome (GOLD analysis project Ga0184631, IMG submission 133160) | Groundwater sediment microbial communities from an aquifer in East River, Colorado, USA - PLM4_90_b1 | ecosystem: Environmental > Terrestrial > Soil > Riparian zone | place: USA: East River... | reverse complement strand
CGGCTATCACTGCGCTGAACCGCATGCAGCACAATGCCCACTGGGCATCCGATACCTTTGCCGGTTCGGCAGTCGGTTATTTTACGGGAAAGGCGATCGTAGCTGCCCACCGGAACACCAAAGACAGCACCTTCAGTCTTGCCCCGCTGATACTGGAGAACGGGTCCGGAATTGTTTTGACCTATCGATTTTGAGAAGCGAAATAAATCTTTATTAGCCACAGAACTCAGAGAAGGTAGTATGTATTTTCTAGATTTTCACCTCTGCGCTCATTGCCTGCACCCTGCGCTTCCGAATGGTGCCGCAAGTGCCAGGTGGGTGTTCTGTGGCAACGAGTAACCGCGAGTAATTTCATCATTTTCGGCCCCTTATTTTCGCATCAGGTCCCCCTTTTCCTCTCTCCTTCATCCACGCGTACCCGTGGCATCAACACCACCCCGTAATCTGAGACCGTGCGTTTCATCAAACGAACGCGAAAAAGATGCTATTCCCTATTGCCAAAACCCCGGCCAGAGTTTTATAATAGGACGGTAATCGAGTTGGGGGGTATGCGGATTTGAATAGAAAAGCAGTCGCTCTTATTTCAGGCGGACTCGACAGTGTTCTTGCGGCCAAGGTTGTTATGGAGCAAGGCTTCGACATTATCGGGCTCTACTGCACCTCCGCCTTTTCCAAAAGCTATGGACGGGAACAGGAGACCCATGCGGCCCAGGTCTCCAAGGCCATCGGCATCGACCTCCGCATCATCGATATGGGGCAGGACTACATCGACCTGGTCCGTCATCCCGCGCACGGATACGGGAAAAATGTCAATCCCTGCATCGACTGCAAGATCTTCATGCTCAAGAAGGCAAAGGCCGTGATGGATGAAGTGAACTCACCCTTCGTCGTAACGGGCGAGGTTCTGGGGCAGCGGCCCATGTCCCAGCGCCGCGACACGTTCCATGTGATAGAACGCGATGCGGACATGCGGGGCATGATCCTCCGTCCCCTCTCGGCCAAGCATCTTCCCCCCACCCAGGGCGAGCTGAACAACACGATTGACCGGGAAAAACTCCTCAGCATCAGCGGCCGTTCCCGGACCGTCCAGCTCCGGCTTGCCGAACGGTATGGCATCCGCGGGTATTCAGCGCCGGCGGGAGGATGCTTGCTCACGGACAAAAACTTTTCGGCGAAATTGCGCGACCTCTTTGAAGACAAACAGGCTGTTAATCCCTACGATATCACGCTGTTGACCGTGGGTCGCCATTACCGGATCGACTCGGGCGTCAAGATCGTCATAGGCCGCGACAGCCAGGACAACGACCTTCTTATGTCTTTAGCGCCCCATGGCTACCACCTCTTCATGCCACAAGGCTTCCCCGGTCCCGTTGCCTTGCTGAACGGACAACCCACCCAGGACCTGAAGCAAACTATCGGCCGCCTCATTATCACGTACAGCAAACAGGTTTCCGATCGCACCTATCATATCCGCTATGGGAACGAGGTCTTCGATCCGGGAGATCCGCTTCCGATCGATGCAGCGCGTTTGCGCCGTGTCGGCGCCGACTGTTAGCGATTAACAACCCACACTTGACGCATTTGCAATAACGTTTTCTCTGAAGAGACGCATAGACAGGGTGAAATGCACACTGATATCCTGAGGCTGTTCCCTGCGTGTTTCCCTAAGTGGCCGCTATTCTTTGAAGGCTACTGTGCCTCAGTGGTTACATTCGACGTAATGCGCGTCAACCCACACTTCGGATATCAAAAAAAATGATACAATATAAACAGTGATGCCTGTCCCCTGCAAAAGGGGTCTTTCCTGAACGGAGAGGCATTCACCGGAGGGCGCCATGCCAAAGATCATGATACACGCGGTCGCCGCATACCTCGAGTCCCTCTATGCCAAACCCGTGCAATTGTTTTCCATGACCGCGGAGGGAAAGCAGGAAGCCGGCGATGACCTCAAGGCCTTTGGCTACGGTTCGCCCCTGTTCCTGGAATACGAGGTGTCCGGCGCGCGAAAGAAGGCCGTGCTCGAGACCATGGCGCCGTCATCCTTCGGCCACGACCACTTTTCAGACCGCGCCCAGGCCATCCTGTGGGAGCACTCGGCGTTCAACAACCTCCCTTGCCACGTGCGGTCCCTTGACAGCGGCGCATTTCTGAATTCAGGGTCCATCATCTCCACAGGCTCCGCGCAGGAGTTCTTCCTGTTGACCGAATTTGTACAGGGGAACGGATACTTCAAAGATCTCGATCGGATCAGGAAAACGGGCATTGCGTCGGATGAGGATTTTGGCAGGACCCTGGCGCTCTCGGATTGCCTCGTTGAAATGCACTCCGTAAAACTCGATTCTCCGGGACTCTATGCCAGAAGGACCCGTGAACTCCTGGGCCACGGCGAGTGCATCATGGGACTCATCGACAACTATCCTCACTCCTTTGAGTTTATCGATCAAGAACTCCTCAGGAACATAGAACGGTCCTGTCTCGAATGGCGCTGGCGCATCAAGCACCGGACACACCGCCTCTGCCGGGTCCATGGAGATTTTCATCCGTGGAACATCCTGTTTCGGGAGGGCAGGGACTTCACGCTCCTCGACCGTTCGCGGGGAGAATGGGGCGATCCGGCAGATGATACCTCCTGCTTGAGCATAAACTATCTTTTCTCCTCGCTCGTGCGCTCGGGATCGCTTGATGGCCCTTTCGAAAAGATGTTCCTGTCCTTCTGGGACAACTACCTCTCAAAGACGGGCGACCGGGAAATGCTCGAGATTATCGCACCGTTCTATGCCTGGCGCGGGCTGGTGCTCGCGAGCCCGGTTTGGTACCCTCACTTGCCCGCAGGCATACGCCGGACCATATTCAATTTCATCCAGAATGTCCTTGCAACTGAACGATTTGACCCAACGGACGTGAACAGGTATCTCATATGACCTGCAAGCGGGGATTTGGCATCTGGCTGACCGGCATTCCGGCATCAGGCAAAAGTTCCATTACCCGGGAACTCGTAAAAAAACTGGGGACAATGGGAATTTCAACCGTCGTGCTGGAGTCGGACGAAATGAGAAACATCCTCACCCCGGAACCGACCTATAGCAATAAGGAGCGTGATGCCTTTTACCGTTCTCTGGCAATGATCGGCGAATTGATTACCAGAAGCGGAACGAATGTGATCTTCGATGCAACGGCAAACAAGCGGGCTTACCGGGAGTATGCGCGGACTCTTATCCCCCGCTTCGCGGAAGTACAGGTAGCATGCCCCCTCGACGTCTGCATCCAAAGAGACCCCAAAGGCATATACAGCCGCGCAGCTGCGGGCTCGCTTAGCACGGTACCCGGTCTTCAAGCATCCTATGAGCCGGCACTGAGCCCGGAAGTTACAGTGGATTGTCGAATTTCCCCGGAGGCATCGGCTGATGTGATTTTACATGATCTAAAACAGTTGCTATACATATAAACAGTTCTTTCCTCCCTATTTGCGAAACTCATTTGACTGCCCTATCCACGTCCGATACAATAGCATCATGGGTAAAAAAGTAACTTATCAACGGTGGATGAATATTTTCCTTCCTGATGGATGGACCGAACGGGAAGAAATGGGATTTGTTATCCTTGAAAAAGAAGGCTGGCCAGGCATGGTGCAGCTCTCTTTTATCGAGAGGGACGAGAACAAAACACCGCTTGTGGAAGCGGCGCGCATACTCCTTGAAGACACCCTGGAGGAACGTGATGTGCCCTTTCCTCGTGAAGCAGTGAAAGTAGAGGATCGGGGAGATATGGGAATCGCGACCCTGGATTATACCTACGCGGTCAAGGAAGAACCGATGCATTGGCGCATCTGGTTTCTGGTGGACAAGACACGGGCGATCATGGCCGCCTACGTTTGCGATCCCGAGCACGACAATCCTTCACTTGCTGAAGCCACGCGCATCGTCGCCGATATCGAGTTTATTCCGAGCATGAACGACTGATCGTTGCCGCTTTGTGCAAACCAGCGTAAAGCCCCGGCGATTCTCCGACAAAGCAACCAGCCTTGTAACCACCCAAAACACAAGGGGCCGGATAATTAATTATCCGGCCCCTTGTGTCCGTCTATCGAAAAAAGCATCGGCTAAACATACTCCCTCAACATCTTGCTCCGGGCGGGATGGCGTAATTTTTTGAGAGCCTTGATCTCGATCTGCCGGATCCGCTCCCTCGTCAGATTGAAGAACTTGCCTACTTCCTCCAGCGTGTGCTCGCTATTGACTCCGATGCCGAACCGCATCCGTATGATTTTCTCTTCGCGCTCCGTCAGTGATGAAAGCACTTGCTCGATACGGCTGGAAGCCTCGTTGTTTTCCAGTGTTCTGAATGGCGAGATGGATTTTTCATCAATGATCACATCCTTGAGCTCTTTTTCTTCAGAGAGAATCGGCGTTTCGAGCGACACGGGCTCCTGGATCGCACATAAAATCTCGTTCACCCGCACAACGGAAAGGCCGGTGATCTTCGAAACCTCTTCCGGCGCGGGCTCCCTGCCCTTTTCGCGCATGAACTTGGTATAGATTCGGCTGATGCGGGTGCTTTCCTCGATCAGGTGTACCGGCAGCCGGATGGTTCGCGCCTGATCAAGAATGGCACGCGTGATCCGCTGTCTGATCCACCAGGTGGAGTACGTGCTGAACTTGGTCCCTTTTCCCGACTCGTACCGGTCCGATGCCTTCATTAACCCGATATTGCCTTCCTGGATCAGGTCCAGAAGCGTCAGACCCCGGTTCACATATTTTTTTGCAATCGAGACCACGAGCCTCATATTCGCCTGAACCAGCTCATCCTTGGCTTCTTTTACCCTGGCCTCCACTTCATCTATGCGGCCGGCCATTTCCCTGAGGGTCGGCTCATCAAGCCCGAGCTTTTCCAGGTCGGCGGTAATGCCTCGCTCGACCTGTTTTCCCACTGCCGCGAGCTTCTTGAGCATCTTCTCGATCTCGCGGAAGGAGAGACTCATTTCGTTCAAGGTGTCGGTAGCCCGCTCCATATCGCGCCTGGCAACCTGTCGTTTGAGCCTGTTGTAAAGGCGCATGAATTCCGCCTCGTACGAATCTTTCCATTCGCCTGGGTAGCGAAGCACATCCTGTGCCTTCACCAGGCCATCCTTGATGTTCGCACCCAGAGCCATGACCCGCGGAATAGCAAGTGGCGAACTCAAGGCGATCTTCTTGAGCACCGCTTTCCCCTCCTCAAGCGTGCGAACGTATTTCTGTTCCTCTTCGATCTTGAGCATGGGGAATCTGCCCACGGACTTGAGATAGGTGTCGACAAGATCGGCTCCTGCAACGACCACTTCTTCGGCAACCTCTGCCGCGGAAGGCTCTTCATCTTCCTCTTCCTCCTCCTCGGCAAATTCGTCGGCAAGTTCCTCTAACACATCCTCAGGCACGCCGTCTGGATATGTGCTTTTTTCTTCTGATAATGCTGTTTTACTCATACTGCCCGCCTTTCATCTCTTCCTGGTTCAATTATATCAAAAACAAAAACTACGTCAAACATTAATTTTCGTCCTGCTTTGCGAAAACAGAGGTGAACACAAAAAGACCTTTTGCGCTAAAAACGTGGTGACCGACATTTTCCGTTCAGGGAATAACCGGTTTTGTGCTATAATTCGCCCTGCTGATATCTTTTACGCGCTTTTCCCCAGAGCGGGAGACAATGCTCAGAAGACTCGACACGGATGTCCGGAAATTCGCGCCTCAGAGGTTCATACAGTTCACACTGAAGCTCATTTTCGCTTCCCTGGCGCTCAGATAACGCATGCAATTCTTCGGATAGGGAAAGGATAAAAAGTTCGCATGGCGGGTTTACTTATCAAAGGCTGGAATCACGTCAAAGAATATACCTGGAAGTTCTTTGTTGAAATAGTGGCATTATGGTTTGCGATTAAGCATCCTCGCGTACGCTGGTATGCCAAACTTTTCATCCTGGTTCCGCTGGGATACCTGGTTTCTCCTCTTGATCTGATTCCCGATGCGCTCTCCCTGTTAGGAATCGGGCAGATCGACGATTTGTTGGTCATGCGGTACAGCTACTTCATCCTGATAAAAATCATCGACAAGGACATTCTTGATGAGTGCAGAATAACGTCCGTCTCCTACCTTGGTGAAAAGAAAAACCGCCATTTCAAGATCGCCATTGAGATTGCAGTTGTCTGGATCTTCATGTCAACGCTTCTGGCCATGGACATCTACAAAAGACTGCATCGCCACAGCATCCTTTAAGCGGGCGCATACGTCGGGAGCTCCCGCCTGTTTTCAATTCGGTTTTTCCCAAAAACCTACGAAAGGCTCCTGCTTCCGGGCTTCACCGGCACACTGCCTGATTTGCAGAGCGGACAGGTTTCCTGGGTATAGGTGGGAACGTTCAACGTCACGAGCGACCTGTACGGCACACCCACCTCCGCTGTTCCGCCGGAACGGTCGACAAGCGAGGCGGCGGCAATGACCACACCGCCCGACTGATTCACCACGTCGATGGTCTCTCTCGTGGATTTCCCTGTCGTGATCACATCCTCCACGACGAGCACGCGCTCGCCCTGCTTGATCGAAAATCCGCGTCTGAGTGTGAGTGACCCGCTCACCCGTTCGGCAAATATCGCCCGTACGCCCAATGCCCTCGCCGTTTCATGAGAGACGAACACACCGCCCAGGGCGGGCGATATCACGACTTCTATTTTCGAGTCCCTGAAGTGCTCGGCAAGCGCAGCGCAGAGCTTCGTCGCGATGTCCGGCTGCTGAAGCACGAGTGCGCTCTGGAGATACTGTTCGCTGTGCAGGCCCGATGAAAGCAGAAAGTGTCCTGAAAGCAGCGCTCCGGTCTTCCGGTAAATGTCCAATACCTGCTCTGAAGTCATGATTATTTTTCACTCCTTATCCATTTCAGTAACCTGCCCCTCGGAGCCGGCTTCCTCGACGAGCGGTGTCCTCTGCTCCGGAAATTCACTGAATTTCCTCTAGTATCTTCCTCACGGCGTCTCTCCGGTCTGCCGCCTTCAGCACAGGCCTGCCGAGAACGATAAAGTCGGCGCCTGCCTTGACAGCCTCTCCCGGCGTCATGACCCGTTTCTGATCATCCTGGCCCGCCCATGCAGGCCGCACTCCCGGCGTGAGAATGACAAACGCTCCTCGAACAGCCCGACGCAGCATTCTGACCTCCTGTGGTGAAGCAACCACGCCGGACATGCCCGCCCGCTGAGCCAGCCGCGCCAGATGAGAAACCTGACGCTGGAGCGAACGCGTGATCTTCAGTTCTTTCCTCAGGCTCTTCTCATCCATGCTCGTCAGAACAGTCACCGCAAGCACCATCGGCATGGGTAGGTTGTTTTTTTGCGCTGTTTCCCCGGCCGATTCCACTGCGGCCTTCATCATATCGAACCCGCCCAGGGAGTGGACGTTGAAGATGCTCACTCCGAGTTTCACCGCCTCGGCAGAGGCTTTGGCTACCGTGTTCGGAATATCGTGGTATTTGAGGTCGAGGAACACGCGACCTCCCGCCCCGATGATGCGGCGCACGATGTCCGGTCCATAGGCGGTAAAAAGCTGATGGCCGACCTTGAACAAACCGACGGTGTCCCTGAGCTCCGCGACGATAGCAAGCGCTTCAGTATCGCTATCGACATCCAGGGCGACGATCAGCCGTTCCTTTGCATTCAATTCCACATTCTGCATTCCGCAATCCGCAATCAATAGATTCTCAGCAGGCTCAGGATCCGGTCTTTGAACACCTCTGCCAGAATCCGCAGGTTCGACAAGGCGAGAAACTCATGCGCGTTGTTTGAAAACAGGACCCAGGCCTCGGCAGGAAAATCCTGGGTCTCCCGCGACAACTCCACGCGCAGGTAAACCTTCGGCAACGCCTTGACCGTAAACGCGATATCGCTGCCGATGAGACTGTTCACCCTCTCGGCGTCCACCATCGGCAGGATCGCGTTCGCACGGTCGATAATCTCTGTTGCGTACGACGTGATCGGCAATTCTACTTTTTTTCTGAATTCCAGCGTTGACGCCCCGGCAAAATCGCCGATCGGACGCCAGGGTGTCTGTAAAAACGTCGTTCCCGACGAGTAGAGGTAGTCGAGAACCACCTTTGCATGTGCTTCTGGCGCCCGTTGCCCATGAAGATAAACGCCGTCATGGCGAATCACATACTCCTGTCCAAGCATGATGAGAAGAAGCGCGTCCTCTTCTTTCATATAGCGTGCATTGATCCGATCCGCCAGTTCCAGGAATGAAGTGGATTCCAGGGCTTTCACAAAGGCCTCCGGTTTGCTCTACCTTCTGAAAAGTTTTTTTGCCTGAACAAAACCATGTGTGAACGGACACACAAAAAAACATTGTGGTCAAGCACTGGCTAATGCATGCACGATGAGGAAACGCATTTTTTTTCTCAGGCGCCCTGTTTTATTCGCTGGATAATCTCGGCTATCAAGTCCTGAAAATTGATCTGGAGCTGGATGAGATCAGACGGCAGGCGTTCCTCAAACTGAAAATTGCCCTCGCTGAGCAGAAAAAGGCTGAAAATAATGTCCTTCACCTGGGCCTTTAAACCGTTGAACAAATCTTTCGGAGCAACGAGGCCGTTTTCGACCAAGATGGCTCCGAGTTTTTTCATTCCCCCGCTTTTTTTGGAAAGCGTGAGCGCGTACTCCAAATTCTCCCGTTTGAGTGTGCCTGTTTTAACCAGGATCTCACCAAGCCGGTCATGCACATCGGTGGACGTGGCAAAAACGATCTGGCCGCTCTTAAGATAAATACATTTCGCCAGATCGCCGCCTCTGACGGTCAAGGTGCCGGTGGCTTTTCTCTGGCGCAACTGCTCCAAAACATCGGCAAGCGGTGTAAACGATATTTCTCCTGAAAGCGCGATAGCCATATGATGATTTACGTGAGCGCATGAGAAGCCGTGTGCCTGCTCATGACCGAATCGCCGCCTTCAGCAGCCAGTCCACTAACTTTCACCGAATCGCGCGTGTCAGTACTCAAACCTGATTCCCGCGCCGCCCAAGGTACTGGGACCGGTTTTTAGTTCAAGAAGAAGCATGAACTTCTGGCTGAGCTTCCACTCTATGCCGCCAAAAACATAGATCGACGTGGCTTTATCGTCCTCCTGGGGCAGCGAGCCTCCCAATGATGACATCCCAAGCCCTCCGTAAGGGGTGAATTTGTAGCCCCGATCGGTCAAGGGGAAACTCTTGCTGATAATAGTGGTAAACGACACCTCACTCGCGTTCTTGTCGTTGATGATCGTGTTGTCCAATCCCAGGTCTACCGACAGGTCAATCGGAATGCCCTCCGTTTCCTTCACCAGTTGGTACTTGCAGTCAATGCCCACCAGCGCTCCGAGCTTTTCTCCGGAACCGGGAAGCGCCGCAGTTGTTGCTCCGAACTTAAAGCCAATCTCCGCCATGCCGCCCAGGCCGTAACGAATTTCCGGATAGTAGTTTTTGTAGTGGTCTCCGAGAGTAAAGTGGATCCCGGACTGGGTCATACCGGGATCGAGACTCTCGGCCGTCATGAACTCATTCTGTGTATAGAGTGGCTGTGCTCCTGCCAGGCCGGCCGACAGCACCAGCACTAGCCCCAGGCACCGAGTGATTATTTTCCGCATTCTGTTTGCCTCCAGGCAGCATGTATGATTCTTCAGTGAATTGCAAATATAGCACCAAACAACTGTATTGACAAGCAAAAAATCTGGACGATGCGTGTGAACACGCTGAGGAAGAGCACAGGGAGCCGCTAGAAGTAAAATTGATGGAAGGGAAAGGAAACGCCGGGCATCAGGGCAGAGGTTATCCTACACGTTGCGTCAACCATCCCGTTTCAGCTCAATGTTCCAGTAGAGGTAATCACGCCAGCTCAGGGGAGCGTTCTTGATGCCGAGTCTCAGCGTGACGACCGGCATCCACCTGGGCTTCACGGGAGGCCTGATCAGTCTCATGCTGGCCTCACGAGGGGTCCTGCCGCCTTTTCGGTTGTTGCAGGCGAGACAAGCGGTCACGATGTTCTCCCATGTTGCCTCGCCGCCCTGGACCTGTGGAATAACATGGTCGAACGTCAGGCCTTCCGACGGATGTTTCACACCGCAGTATTGGCAGGTATACTTGTCTCGCTGATAAATATTTGCGCGGGAGAACCGGACTTCGCGGCTTGCACGCCTGACCTTGACGAGTTTGAGCAAACGAAGAATGGAGGGAAGCCTGAACGTGAGGGACACACCCCGGATGTCACGGTCATAGAAGTCGATCACCTCCACCTTGCCCTGAGTGAGCAGGGTGATCGCCCTCTGCCAGGAAATGATCTTGAGCGGCTCAAATGTTGCATTCAGGAGCAGCGTCCGTTCCATTGCAACCCTCGTAGAATACAAAGACTTCTTGAATTCGCTATCCCGGGTGAAACGAAAACACGAAACTCACACTCATTGAGGTAGTAAAATACAGAAAATGTTACCATTTGTCAATAAGTTTGAAAGTTTGTATAATTGAAGCATGTCTGAATCCGAGGAGGCAAGAAGAGAACAGGCCGCTGCCGCGGGCGAGAAGGAGATCGCCCGGTATCTCCATGATCCCTCACCCAGGATCATCAGAGCGCTTCTCGAAAACAGACACTTGGCCGAAGAAGATGTCCTGATCATCGCACAGAGAAAAAACCTGCCCCCGGAAATTCTCGAAAGAATATTTAAGGACAAGCGATGGGCCGGCAGCTACGCCGTGCAACTTGCCCTTGCCCGGAATCCCAAGTCCCCGCTCTCGGTATCGCTCACCATAGCCCGCTACCTCCGCATCTTTGACCTCGAGGAGATAACACGCAGCCATTTCATTCCCCTGGTCTTCAGGCACAAGGCGGAAAGAATTATCAGCGAACGGGTTTTCACCATGCCGCTCGGAAACAAAAAAACTCTGGCCAAGAAGGCTGCGGGCGGTGTTTTGCTAAAATTGCTGCAGGACCCCAACGCCGAAGTCGTGCGGCTTTGCCTCAACAATCCCCATATCACCGAAGGGCACCTCTTTAAAGTGATCAACCGGGCAAACACAGCGGCGGCGACTATTCGGTTGATCGCAACACACCCGAACTGGTCAAACCGTTCGCTGATACGGTTCTCCCTGGTCCGCAATGTGCAAACGCCCCTGGCGCTGTCGGTGCGCTTTCTTTCGAAAATGAAGCTCCTGGACCTGCGGGAGCTCTATGCCGACCCGTCCTTGCCCATGACCATCAGGCCGTTCATCCACCGGGAACTCTGGGAGCGAGGAGAAGAACCGAAGCAGGTCCTGGAAGAGAAGGTCTTCGAGATCGACGAAGAAGAAATGGCGGAGTTTGAGGAGAAAGAGGAAATAACGAAGATTGACGAGAATCGGTCCGGAAACGAAGATGAGAAACCTCACAGCGACTTTTGACACGGATCAAGGCTGATGAGAACCTGATACAATTGGCTGTTTCTGAGAGAGAGCTTCACCTTTGGGTAGACAACCTTCCCGTTTTTTATCTCCGCACATCCCGGTTGGATCGGTTCTGGAATTGATGAAACTACTTCACTATTTTTAATGCCCACCCCCTGCCCACCGATATCGCGCCCTGGGGGCAGAATTCCTGGCAGCAAAAACAGCGAATGCAGTCACGGTAGCGTATCTCAAGCAATCCTCCCCTGTTTTCTATCGCGCCCTGGGGGCAGTGGCTCTGACAGATTCCGCAGTGTATGCACAAAGGGTTGCTGATCACCGGCTTTGACGTAAAGGCATTTTTAAGGGAGCTGCGCGCCCACTCAGGCAGGCGCCATTCGAGGTGAGCCTGCGGCGGAAGACGAAAATCGCGGACCTCCACGCTTTCCAGCGGCGCTCCAAGGACCCTGATGCGGTCAGGCCGCGTTTCTCCGAGGCCCGCCGCCGCAGCCGCCCGGATAAGGGGAAGCCTTTCCGGCGGCACACCAAGCACCTGAGCGGCAATCACGTCTACGGCCACGGGATCACATCCTGCGATTATGACTCCGATCCGTCGAGGATCGCCGCTGCCCGGCCCGTTCCCTTCCATACCGATGACAGCATCCATAATCGTGAGCCGCGGCTTGAGCAAAAAACACAGCTCCACAAGCATGGTCATGAAATGCCCGTGATTCACACCCGTAGTGAGATGCCACTGCACCTTTCGTTTTCCGGGTATGCACCCAAAAAGGTTTTTAACGGCGCCCGTGAGCGTCGTCATGCCATGGGTTTTGAGTTTCGGCAGGTTGATGATCATATCGGCCTCGTATGCCGCACGGGCGACCTCAAAGCGCTGGAACCTGCCCCGGTTCTTCACCTCCACGGCCTCGTCCAGAGATGCCAGCGCCGCTCCCTCTTCATATACCACGTCAAGAATGCCGGCCTTTTCGCAGACGTTCCGGAGATCTCCCATGCCGGGGCTGTCTCCGACCATGGCAATGCCGCCGGCTTCACGGACAAGCCTGATCACGGACCGCACGATCTCGGGATGTGTGGTAACTGCCGCATCGGGCGGCTTTGCCTTGAGCAGGTTCGGCTTAATGAGCACCCGATCGCCCGGCTTTACGAAAACGCGCATCCCACCCAGCAGCTCGACTGCATCGCGAACCGCGGCACAGACACGGTCCCGCTCGTAATCAGCGCACCGTGCGAGGGAAACATCGGATTGTCTTGTTTCACGCATAGACTTATCTGCTATCCCTGGTATTTCTCAACACCTCAATCATCTGCGTATGTATCCTGCCGTTGCTTGCGAGGATCTCGCTGTCATGAATACTGCTCTTGCCTCCCGAGAGCGTGGAGACCAGTCCTCCGGCTTCGCACACGATCAGGCTCCCCGCGGCCACGTCCCAGGGCTTGAGTTTGAGCTCCCAAAAACCGTCAAATCTTCCCATTGCCACATAACACAGATCGAGCGCAGCCGAACCATCGCGCCGTACCTCCTGTGACGCCATGAGCAGATCGCGAAAGTTGTCCAGATTATTGTCCTCATGCACCTTGCGGTCGTAGGGAAATCCCGTCGCAAGAAGGCTTTTAATCAGCGTCTCGATGCCGGAAACCTTGATTTGTTTTCCGTTCAAACATGCCCCCTGATTCTTGGATGCCGTGAACAACTCATCCCTCATGGGGTCGTACACCACACCAAGGATGACCTCATCTTTGTGTTCAAGAGCAAGTGAAACAGAAAAGCAGGGATAACCATGGGCGTAGTTCGTTGTGCCGTCCAAAGGATCGATGATCCACGTAAAGCCCGAATCGTTCCGTATCCGCGTCCCTTCCTCGGCAAGGACCCCGTGTCCTGGAAAAGCGGCCAGCAACGTCTCGACCACCGCCCGCTCGGACCTCACGTCCATTTCAGTGACAAGGTTGATGTCGCCTTTGAAATTAATTTCCCGTGCTCCGTGAAGATTGTCTCTTAAAATCCCGCCCGCTTTGAGCGCAGCCTCGCGGGCCACTGCCAGAAAATCATTCATCAGTCCTCCAAAACATAAAAGGGCAAGGCATGTAAGCCCTACCCTCAGCGCAAAATAGCTTCTTCGAACACCTGGTTAATAAATCATAAGAACCACGTCCTAACGAATGCTCCACCGATGCGGTTTGTGACAGCTTTTGCATTCCTTGTCTGATTTGTGGACCGGCTTGAGCATCAGCACCTCGCGGGTATGGCATCGAAGACAGGCATCATCACCCGGCTTGATCCTGGCATGCGGTTTGTGGCACTCGTAACAGTTCAGCCGCGCCATGGGCACCCGGTCAGGGAAGCTCGTTGTTGATGATTTCCGGTGGCATGACAGACAGCTGCCCCTGTTCGGAATGAACGGTTCCCGCTGCTTTGGTGAAAATGCGTGGCAACGGAGGCAGGATATCTCCTCCATCCCTACCCCGTGAATCTGCCAATCCTTGTGGCAGCGAAGACAGGCGTCCTTTTCCGGCCTGAATGAATGCACCTTCCGGCTGTGGCAGTCTTTGCACGCCAGTTTTTCCATGAATACGTGCCGCGCGTGACCCGTTGATTTGCTCACCGTCAGCGTACCCTGCGCCGCCTCATCCCAGTGGCATTTGGTGCAGGTATTCCAGGGCGTTTCATTTCCATGAGGTTCCGGCGTTTTTCTGTCCGTCGTAAAAACGAACTTGACCAGCAGGCGGTTCTGTTCGATCATCCCCAGCTGGTGGCAGTCCTGGCACACCATGTTCCGATGGCCGCTCAGTTTCCATGCAGTATAGGCTTCTTCCATGAGATGGCAGCT
>Ga0184631_10000124_pt1 | contig 14288 bp, 12 predicted proteins | sample PLM4_90_b1_FD_133160 | JGI IMG/M metagenome (GOLD analysis project Ga0184631, IMG submission 133160) | Groundwater sediment microbial communities from an aquifer in East River, Colorado, USA - PLM4_90_b1 | ecosystem: Environmental > Terrestrial > Soil > Riparian zone | place: USA: East River... | reverse complement strand
TACCAATTCTGAACTGTGGAATATTTTATTTGTGCATTGTCGAGTGCGATCAGTTCAACAACTGCTGCGTGCAATTGATTCTCATCTCTGATTGGAGCCGTGCATCCTTCAAGATAACTGACGTAAGAACCTTCATCAGCAACAATTAAAGTTCTTTCAAACTGTCCGGTGTTTGCAGCATTGATTCTGAAGTAAGTTGAAAGCTCCATCGGACATCGCACACCTTTCGGTATGTAAGCGAATGATCCATCACTGAATACAGCTGAGTTTAGTGCTGCATAAAAATTATCAGTATATGGGACAACACTTCCTAGATATTTTTTAACTAATTCAGGATGATTATGAACTGCATCAGAAAAAGAACAAAAGATGATCCCCATTTCATTCAGCTTATCTTTAAACGTAGTTGCAACAGAAACACTATCAAACACAGCATCAACCGCAACGCCAGTAAGTCTTTTCTGTTCGTCAAGGGAAATGCCAAGTTTCTTGTATACTTCAAGCAATTCAGGATCAACTTCATCTAAACTTTTTAAAGTCGGTTTCTTCTTAGGTGCTGAGTAATAAGATAAATTCTGATAATCAACAGGAGAATATTGTACATTTGCCCAATGGGGTTCCTTCATCGTTAACCAGTGTCGGTAGGCTTTCAATCTCCACTCGAGCATAAATTCGGGTTCATTTTTCTTTGCAGAGAGCTGTCTGATGATATCTTCATTCAGACCTATTGGTAAAGTGTCGGCTTCGATATCTGTTACGAATCCGTATTTATATTCTTTATTTGCCAGTTCTTCTATTTTAGAAACTTCTGTAGAGCTCATTTAATTTCCTTAATAATACATTTTGATTTTCTAACAATCATTTGTGTTTCTGGGTTCAAACTTACATTATCTATACAAAATAGTCAAGATTAAGTATTACAATAATTCACTGACGTAGAGTTGCTTATTAAGGAGGCTTTGCTGTGAGATTGTATTTCATTTAGGATTGGGTTAACTTTGAAATAAAGTTAAATGATGAAAATTTAACGATTTGGAACAATTCAAATAATTTTTGAAAAGACTTAATTAGTGGAAGAAAAGGCACCCCAACAAGATACACAAAGACAGCAAACTGTCGGATATAAGCGCTACAACAGCCGAAGGAAACGCTACCATCACAGGCCGAATCAATCACCTCAATCTGAACGAACAAAATCTTCATTTAAAAAAATTTCTATCGTAATTCCTCTTTTTAATGAGGAGGAATCCGTTATTCCTCTTAGTCATGAATTAAGAAAAGCATTAAGCAGGTTGAATACAAATTATGAAGTTATTCTTGTTGACGATGGAAGTACGGATTCTTCTTTGCAAAAGTTGAAAGAGATTACAAAGACTGATAACCGATTCAGGTATCTAAGCTTCAGAAAAAATTATGGTAAATCTGCTGCGTTGCAAATTGGCTTTAAAGCAACAACTGGAGATGCAGTAGTAACTATGGATGCAGATTTGCAGGATGACCCGCAGGAAATACACAGTCTCTTGAAAAAGCTGGAAGAAGGTTATGATTTATGTTCAGGGTGGAAGAAAAATAGACAGGATCCATTTATAAAAAAGATGTCATCTAAGTTTTTCAACTTTGTTACAAGACTAATAAGTGGGATAAAAATTCACGATTTTAATTGTGGTTTAAAGGCTTATAAAAAAGAAGTTGTTGAAAACGTTAAAGTTTATGGTGAGCTTCATCGCTATATTCCATTACTTGCAAAGTGGCAGGGATATACTATTACCGAAGTTCCGGTGATGCATCATCCGCGAAGATATGGAACAACCAAATTTGGTATCTCTCGATTCTTTAAAGGATTTATTGATCTCGTTACTGTAACTTTTGTTACCCGTTATATTAAACGCCCCATGCATTTCTTTGGATTTCTTGGGGCACTCTCATTCTTCGTAGGTTTTATCGTTCTTGGTTACTTAACTATCCTCTGGATTCAGGGAATACCTTTGAGCAACAGACCGATGATCTTTCTTGGTATGTTATTGATTATAGTTGGAGTTCAGTTGTTTGCAGTTGGTTTACTCGGTGAAGTTATCGCACATAATGCAATGGACGATCTGGAATATGTAATTAAAGATAAAAGTTAAGATGGAAGATTTTTGATGGAAGATGTAATATGTTCAGAAACAGATAAATATCAGAATAATAAAAATTTTAATAAATCTATTTTCCATGCCAGATACATGAATGATCTGCAAGAATATCATCCATCTCCCATTTTCCATCAACCATCATTAAAATGTATTACGACCCAATAAAGAATATTTTTGCTAATACTATCCGGAAGTTTCCTTTTCTAAGACTCATTTTTTACAAAACACTTGACTTGATGTTTCTTCGTTCCTGGTATGTCAGGCGAGAATTAAAAGAGCTTAGAAATAAATTCGGAAATTCGAAAATTGAGATATACGATGCCGGCTCAGGTTTTGGACAATACACGTATTTTATGTCTAAAAAATTAGCTCCTTGTAATATTTTTTCAGTTGATGTTAAAAAAGACTGGATTAGTGACTGCAGAAATTTTTTCAATAAGAAAAAAATTAGCAATGTAGCATTTGCAGTTGAAGATTTAACTTCTATCAGTCATAAGAATAAATTTGATTTAATAGTATGCGTTGATGTGATGGAACACATCGCCGAAGATCAAAAAGCTTTCAACAATTTTTATAATGCACTGAAAAAAGGTGGATTTCTTTTAATTAATTCACCTTCAATTTATGGCGGAAGTGATGTTCATCAAAATGAGGAAGAAAGTTTTATAAGTGAACATGCAAGAGACGGTTACTCAAAAGAAGATCTTGAAGCAAAACTTCATCCTATTGGATTTTCCACTTACAAAAGCAGATACACTTATGGATTCTGGGGGGATAAAGCCTGGCGGCTTGGCATAAAGTACCCGATGCTTCTATTGAACATCTCCAAACTATTTCTTCTGTTTTTACCTTTATATTATATGTTAACATTTCCATTTACTTTAATAATGATGAATCTGGATTTTACAACTGAAAATAAAACTGGTTCTGGAATAAATTTTATAGCAAAAAAAGAATAAAAATTTTTAGGATAACATGTCAGCAAAAAAAACTACCAAATCAATCAGAACGTCCAAAGAAGAAAAGTCAACATTTTTTTCGTCATTCAGCTTAAGCAAATACATTCATGAGAAATTTCACATTCCAATATTTGTGCTGGTTATTCTGGCTCTCTTTCTGTTTTTCTTTTCTCCTATTTATTTCGGTGGGAAGACTTTTCAATCCGGCGATATTATTACAAGTAATAGCTCCAAGACTTACGTTGAAAATCATACCGGCGAATATACTTTATGGAATCCTTATGTATTTGGTGGCATGCCTGCTTACGCTATTTCTGTTGGATTTAAATGGTTTAATTTCATTTACGTTAGCATTAATAGTATCAGGAATATTTTCAGCAGCCCCTTTGTTGTTGATTATGCTAAATGGACCTTTTATCTCCTCGCACTTTCTTACACAATGTTCGCTTTTTTTTATCTTCAGACGAAAAATAAGTTTACAAGTTTACTTGTAGCACTCGCTGCCTCATTCAGCACCGGTTTAATTGTCTTTCTTTTTATCGGGCATGTTACAAAGCTTACATCTTTATGGGTTTTCCCTGTTCTTTTTCTGTTGCTATTTAATTTTCAAAAGAGAATAAAATTTTTGGAAGTCCTCGTTCTTGTTTTCTTCATGGATGTTCTCTTTCTAGGTTGGCACGTTCAGATTATATTCTACACCTTTTTTGCAGTGATGATTTATTTCATCTACTTCTTCTTAAGATCAATAAGAATAAAAGATAAAATTCTCAGATCACAACTTGTGAAATCTTTGGCAGTTTTTGTTTTAGCGGTGGTAATCGGGCTTCTGATACAATCAGATAATTTAACTCAGGTCTATGAATACACACCTTTCTCTACAAGGGGAACCGAGAGTATCCTCGAGAAAGAAACAGGGCCGACAAAACAATCCAAATCGGATTTTTACCAGTATGCAACAAACTGGTCATTCTCTCCGGGAGAAGTTCTAACTTTTATTATTCCTTCATATTATGGATTTGGAAAATCAACTTACCAAGGACCACTCTCGCAAAATCAACCAGTTGAGGTCAATACTTATTTCGGTCAGATGCCTTTTGTTGATGTTGCAATGTACATGGGTGTAATAATTTTCTTTCTCGCTCTTTTTTCTATGATAGTAAACTGGAAGAATCCTTTGGTGAGATTTTTCACCATCCTCTCTGTAATTGCTCTATTAATTTCTTTCGGAAGAACTTTTCCGCTGATTTACGATTTGATGTTCAACTACTTTCCGTTCTTTGATAAGTTCAGAGTTCCATCAATGATACTCGTGCTTGTTCAGCTGAGCTTCCCGATACTTGCGGGGTTGGGATTAGTTAAGATTATTTCTTTGAAAGAAAATCCTGACGAAAAAATTGGAAAAATTATCCGCAATACTTTTTATATTTTTGCAGGAATTTTCGTTCTTACATTGCTTCTCGGTTCGCCGCTAAAAGATTGGTTTATTTCCAGAGCCGCAGCTAATGCTGAAAATGGTGCACGACTTCAGGCAATTCACGATTTTATGGGTGATATGTTCCTTTCAGATGTTCGTCTTGCTTTCTTTTTCACTGCTTCAACATTTGGACTTGCTTTTGCCTTCTCGAAGAAAAAATTAAGTGCAGACCTTATGGTCATAGCAATTACAGTTCTGGCTGTGGTAGATCTTTTCAGAATTAATTACCGTGGAGAAACATATGTTGAAAACTCAAGTATTGAACAGCTTTTTAATAAACCGGATTATATCCGGGCAATTGAAAATACTGGTGATAAATCAATCTACCGGGTTTTAAACTTAAAGCAGGACGGCTCAATCGGTTCATTAAATCAAAATTCGAATTACCTCGCTTATTTTTTAATGTCTGATATTTACGGCTACTCGGGAATTAAACCTCGTGCAATTCAGGATTATTATGATGTTCTTGGCTCACCAGCTAACCCAACATTCTGGAGGATGCTGAATGTTAAATACATTGTATTTGAAAAAGAGGTCAACTCACCTGATTTGCAGCTCGTTTATTCAGGAAATAAATCCTTTGTTTATATAAACAGAAATGCGTTACCAAGAGCTTATTTTGTAAATCAGGTTGCTAAAAAATCTGGATCAGAAATTATTAATATGGTCAAGGATGGACAATTCGATCCTGGATACATTGCTTTCACAGATGAAGAAATAAAGGGAATTGACGTACCGGACAGTACAGCACTCGTGAAAATAGAAAAGTTTGAAGATGAAAATATTCAGCTTGATGTGAAAGCGAGCGGAAATAACTTCTTGTTTTTAGGCGATACTTATATGAGCGGTGAAACTGACTATAAGTTATTCAAAGTTCACACAGGCTGGAAAGCTTTCATTGATGGAGCTGAAACAAAAATCTATAGGGCAAATCATGGCTTTAGAGGAATTGTGGTTCCAAAAGGTAAACGTAAAATAGAATTCATTTACTTGCCTGAGTCTTTCGTAATTTCAAAATACCTCTCACTTACTTTCAGCTCTATAATTATGCTGGGATTAGTTTTTGGTATAGTGGTTAATGTCAGAAAGAAATTCTCGGGGAAAAGTAAAAGTTGAATGAAACTCAGGGAAATATTAAAACGAAGATAGATTTCTCTTCAAGTTCATTTAAAAAATATTTAGCCAACACCACATGGCTTTTCCTCGAAAGAATTCTGCGGATACTCGTTTCATTTGTAGTTATAATTTTAGTAGTAAGATACCTGGGACCCAAAGAATTCGGGCTGTACAGCTATGCCCTCAGTTTCTTCTGGTTGTTTGGCTCATTAAGCACTTTAGGTCTGGAAGCAATTACTACAAGGGAAATCGTTAAATATCCGGATAAGAAAGATGAAATAAACGGCACAGTTTTTTTCTTAAGGATTGCAGGTAGTTTAGCGGCAATAGTTCTGATTGCAGCCACTTTATTTTTAACCGGTGAAGAAACTTATACAGCAATACTGATACTTATTCTCTCCGGATCATTTTAATTTCAGTCATTCTCTGTGATAGAGTACTATTTCAGAGGAATAGTAAAGGCGAAGTATAATGCTTATGCTTTATCTGTATCGGTCATTCTATCTTCGGCACTGAAAGTAATTTTTATCCTCGTCAAAGCTCCGCTAATATATTTTGTATACGCTGTTGTCTTTGAATACTTAGCATTAGCTAGCGGGCTTATTGTTGTTTATCATCATTATAAACTTTCGATCTTCAACTGGAAATATTCCAAAAATCTTGCTTCCTCTCTTTTTAAGGATTCCTGGCCCTTAGCTCTTTCGGGGATAGTAGTGATGGTTTATATGAAGATTGACCAGGTAATGATCAAGAATATGATGAGTGAGGAAGCAGTTGGTTATTATGCGGCAGCAGTCAGGCTGTGTGAAGCCTGGTATTTCATTCCGGTCACCTTATGCAACTCAATTTTCCCTGCAATTGTAAATGCAAAAAATGTCAGCACAGAGTTTTACAACAACCGGATGCAGAAACTATACGCTCTTCTAACTTGGCTTGCAATCGGAATAGCTATTCCGGTTACAATTTTTTCTAATCAAATTATTCAGCTTTTATTCGGGAATGAATTTTCTTCCGCATCCCCGGTTTTGACAATTTATATTTGGGCAGAGGTTGCTGTATTTCTAAGTGTGGCAAGCAGTCAGTTTTTAATAAATGAAAACTTGACGAAACTATCTTTTATAAGATCGCTTGTCGGGATGTTATTGAATGTTGCTTTAAACTTAATTCTTATTCCCTTAGATGGAATTATTGGTTCAGCGATTGCAACATTAATTTCATATACGATAGTTACTTTTATATTATCGTTTCATAATCAATTTATTCTTCAATTTAAGATGATGGTGAAATCTTTGTCTGGACTTACCTTAGCAGGCTATATTTTAGGTAGGCAAAACCGATTTGGAAAGTGAAAAATGCGATAAGCTAAGATAATCTTGGCATGGATTTTTCTAATTAATGTTCAAAGTTCGCGTTTGATTTATTTTTATTAACTAAAAGGGGTTTATTGTGAAAACATTACTTATTGGTCTTTCTTTTCTCCTTATCACTTTATCAAATTCAGTTTACCCACAATGGTGCCAACAAAAAAGTGGGACATATTCTAATTTGTATTCTATTTTTTCTATCGATGGAGAAACTGCATGGACTTGTGGAGCTGATGGCATAATTTTGAAAACTACAAATTGTGGAACCAGTTGGATGTCAAAATACAGCGGTACAAACCTTTCTTTAAGTTTCATCAAGTTTTTCGATAACTATAATGGAATAACTCTTGGAAGTGGTGGAACAATTCTTAAATCATCGGATGGAGGAGAGACCTGGTGTAATGTCTTCAGTGGAACGACAATTCGATTTCAGGAAGCTTCATTTATTAATTCACAAGTCGGATGGGCTGTCGGTGACTTTGGAATTGTACTTAAGACAACCGATGGCGGTGAAAGCTGGAGTACATTATGCTATGCTACGGATGATAATTTTGATTTTGTTAACTTCATTAATCAGGATCTTGGTTGGGCAACTACGGAAAGAAACGGTGAAATATGGAAAACAAGCGATGGTGGTTTAAGCTGGCAATTAAAATATAATACTCCTGATAATATCAAACTTTGGCAGATACAATTTGTCGATGAGGATAATGGTTGGGCAAGTGGTGAAAAAAGTACTCTGCTTAGAACAATCGATGGTGGAGAAACATGGAAACCGCAAAAAATTGGATATGAAAATGTGAGCATAAGAACGATAAACTTTCGCAATGAAAGAGATGGATGGATTGCAGGTAAACACCCGGCTTTATTTAGAACTACTAATGGAGGTGTTGGATGGAGTGAAGCTGAAAGGATTACTAATTCAGAACTACTTTACATTTTTTTCTTTAATGACAAAATTGGCTGGACTATAGGAACTAAAGGCACAATATTTTTTACAAATAATAATGGTGGTCCACTACCAATGAAGCTGGAAAACTTTTCGGTAATTATAGAAGATAACACAGTAAGTATTTTTTGGCAGACTTCTTCAGAGCTTAATAATAAAGGATTCGAAATTCAAAGAAAGAAAGATGAAGGGAATTGGTATGATCTTGCCTTCGTAAATGGTGCCGGAACTAATCAACAGCTAAAAAGTTATAAATATTTAGATAATCTGAATCTGCCTGGGACATACCATTATCGTCTTAAACAAGTTAGTACGGATGGAAAAGTTACGTTTTTTGACGAAGTGAAAATCATCTTCGAATAGAAACGAGTTCAAAGTAATTTCACTATTATAAAGCATCTTAATCAAATCGGGGAATTAAAAAGTTAGTTCTACTATATCTATCTTTCAACTATGATTTTTTATAATCAAGGATGACCTTTTCAATTGTGGCTCAGAATCAAAAAAATGTTAAATTAAACAAAAACCCTAGAAAATTCATAACCATCACTGTTTACATTAACAACATTTTTCTGTAAGTTGGAATAAGTTTTTAGTTGTACATTCATCAATAACTAGATGAAAGAGGCTCAAAATGAAAACATTTATTGTAAGTTTTTCTTTTCTTTTTTTCTACTTCTCACCTTCCACTTATCCACAATGGTATCAACAATATAGCGGCGTAAATACAAATTTATATTCCTTTTTTTCTATTGATGGACAAACTGCATGGGCAACAGGAGCTAATGGGGTCATACTCAAAACAACAAATAGCGGTGCCAGTTGGGTACAAAAACCGAGTGGTACATCATACTCTATTAGCTTTGTTCATTTCTTCAACCCTAATGAAGGCATTGTCGCTGGTTCCGGTGGAACAATCAAAAAATCATATGATGGAGGAAATACTTGGCAATCAGTTTACGGAGGCACATACAACCGATTACAAGAGGGCTGTTTTATAAATGACTCTGTTGGATATTTATGTGGTGATGCTGGTGTTATTATTAAAACTACTAATAGAGGAAATAGCTGGTCAGCTTCTGTAGTTACTCCAAACAACATCTGTTTTATTGATTTTGTGAATGAGAGTACAGGATTCATTAGTACTGAAACTGGTGGTCAAGTTTGGAAAACCACTGACGCAGGTGCTAGCTGGACTTTGAAACTGACAGTTGGAAATATCGGGTTATGGCAAATCCATTTTGCTAATGAAAATAATGGTTGGTTTGTCGGTGAATTTGGAACAATCGGAAAAACCACTGATGGAGGAGAAACTTGGTTTGGACAATTTTCTGGAACTAATGTAAATCTTCGATCTGTATATTTCCATACACCTGAAATCGGTTGGGTTGTAGGAAAAGATGAAACTCGCTTGAGAACTACAAATGGTGGTTCAAACTGGTTATTAGAACATACGGGTTACGATTATGAATTTTTATACATTTATTTCTTTAATGAAAGTATTGGATGGATTATTGGAACGCCCGGATGGTGGACAGGATATCCAGCAGTTATTCTTTATACTGATAATGGCGGTGTGCCGGTTGAGTTAACGTCCTTTACAGTTAATGTTAATGATAGAGAGCAGGTAGAGGTTAAATGGTCTACAGCAACAGAAATCAACAATTCTGGATTTGAAGTGCAGAGATTATTTCTAAATCATCAAGGAACAGATTGGGAAGCGTCTGGATTTGTACCAGGCCATGGTACAACAACTGAGCCACAATACTATTCTTTTTTAGATCAAATAGTTCAATCAGGTAAATACAAATACCGATTAAAGCAAATTGATTATGATGGCACCTCTGAATACTCTGAAGAGGTAGAAGTTGATGTTAATAATTCAATTGCTTTTACACTTGAACAGAACTTTCCAAACCCGTTCAATCCATCAACAAAAATTCAGTATAGCATACCGGAAAGAGAAAATGTTAGGCTGATAGTCTATAATGGTGTTGGTGAAGAGGTGAGTGTTTTAGTTGATGGTATTGTTGAGGCTGGACAATATGAAGTAACGTTTGATGCAGCAAATCTTCCAAGCGGGATCTATCTATATAAACTTCAATCGGATAGGGGTATAGAAGTTAAGAAGATGATTCTTCTAAAATAACTTCATCAAAGTATCAGAAATTCAAAACCCACAATAAATATTGTGGGTTTTTTCAATTTCATTCCCTATAATAATAAATGCAATCCTTTTCTGAGGCATTAAATAAAAAGTCTAAATTAACTTAAATTAAGTGACCAAATAATTTACCATTTAATTATATACTTAATTTAAAAGTGTTTCAGACATTTAAAAACTTCCTTAAACATTCCTTCGTTTATAGTATTAGTAATGTGGCTGTAAAGGCTTCTGGTATAATATTACTTCCTATTTATACAAAATATTTTACGGTAGAAGAATTTGGAAGACTTGGGCTCATACTTGCCATAATAATAATCTTAACACAAGTAGTTGTATTGGGACAAGGTCAATCGATTTTGAGATTTAATACATCCCGGAACAGAGATTGGAGCGAAAAGTCAATTCTTTTCTCACTAACAATTCTTGTGTTTATTGCTTGCATAATTTTTATACTGATTTCTCAAGTTAGTTTATTACCTTTAGCGAATCTTTTAGGTGATCCTAAGGATTACGAGTCTTCTCTCCAGATTGCTATTTATATTGTTTCAGTTTCAGTGATTAATAATTTGTTCCAGAACAAACTTAGGGCAGATGAGAGATCGGTTTTCTACACGGTACTGAACATTATCAAATTAGTAGTCTTAATGCTATTAACTATTTATTTGGTTGCAGAGAAACAAATCGGGATAAATGGTGTTTTGTTAGGTCAGCTTGCTTCTGAAGTTGCAGCATTTCTCATACTGATACCTGTTATGATAAAGCAAATGGATATTAAATTTAATATTAATATTATATCAACCTCGCTAAAGTTTGGGATCCCCTTAATTTTTAGTGCACTGTCAATGACGTTGTTAAATATTAGCGATAGATTTTTGATTAAATTTTTAGCAAATGAGCAAGCCCTTGGATTATACGAACTTGGTTATAGGGTAGCGGGAATTCTGAATATGTTTTTCATTATGCCTTTAAGTCTGACTTTGCTTCCAATTGCTTATAAAATTTATAATCAACCGGGGGATAAACAATATTATAAAAAGATAATGACTTATGTAACTTTCCTGTTGATGTGGGGAGGACTTTTTCTCGCTGTTTACAGCAAAGAAATCGTTTCATTATTTTCATCAAATGATTCTTTTATTCCTGCGGCTGAAGTAGTTCCAATTATTATATTATCTTATGTTTTTGTCGGGATGAGTATGGTTTCATCTCTGGGTATGTATTTGAGCAGTCGAACTATTTACATTGCAGTTATAACCATTGTCTCTGCGGTGGTTAATATTGGTCTAAATTTTATATTAATACCGGTTTATGGCATTATGGGAGCGGCAATAAACACGCTTATCGCATTTGTACTTTTATACTTTCTTTTTTTAGTAGTATCAAATCATGTTTACAGAATTGAATTTGAGAACATAAAAATATTTTCGCTTATTATTATTGGCTCAGCAATATTTTCAATTACTTATATTGTTAAAATTGATTCACTTTGGCCTGGCATTATTTTTAAGCTTCTTTTAGTTATAACTTTCCCTCTGATTTTATACTTGATTTCTTTCTACGATCCAGGGGAGATTAATCTTTTGATAGGTTTCATAAAAAAGTGGAAAAATTTCAGAGAGTGGAAGAATTATCTCACGAAAAACGACAGCTAATTCTTATTCATGAATTATAAAATAGTAAAGATTGCTTCATTCTATTATAATTTTCTTGATTATTATTATGAGAAAAATCAGGAAATAAAAAAGAAATCTTATAAAGAACAATATAACGATATTATGAATGAGGGCTTTGGATGGGCTAATTTTTATCAAATTCATTTAAATGAACTTGGTAATGAGGCATATGAAATTATTTATAATGCTGATTCCTTACAACGAGCATGGGCTCAAAAAATGGGGATAAATAAATCAGGAGATGAACTCCTTATCGAGCAATTGAAATATTTAAAACCCGATGTCGTATTCTTCCAAGACAGCATGCATTTCTCTCCTAAATGGATAGAAGAGATCAAATATATTGTTCCTTCGATAAAGCTAACAATTGGATGGTGTTGCTCTCCGTTTACACAAGAACATTTAAAGTTATTTTCTAAATTTGATATTATGCTTGGTTGCTCTCCACTGTTCGTCGATATTTTTAAAAAAAATAATATAAAATCTTATGAACTTAATCATGCTTTTGAATCAAATTTGCTGTCTAAATTAGAAAAAAATAACAACTACCCAAATTCGGATGTTATTTTTATAGGCTCTTTCAGATGGGGCAAAGATTTTCATATAGATCGGTTGAATCTTATAGAAAAATTAATAAGAAATAATTTTGATCTGAAATTATATGCTAATATTGCTCAGGATAAGTATATAAAATCATTTTTAACTAAAGCAGGCTATTTGTATGTCAATTCAATGGTGAAAACAGGCCTCAGTAAGATGGTTTATTCAAATGATAAACTGAAGAAATTGGCAAATCTAACCGAGGTTCCAAAGAGGATGAAATTTTCTAAAGAATTCTTGGCTAGTCTTGATAATACCAAGTTATTTGGGTTGGAAATGATGAAAGCAATTACAAAATCAAAGATCGGATTAAATATACATGGTGGTGTTGCGGGCACCTATGCGGCCAATATCCGACTTTTTGAAGTTACAGGAGTAGGAGCTTGCCTTGTGACAGATTGGAAACAAAATATTAAGAAGTTTTTTATCCCTGATGAAGAAATTCTAACTTATAAAAATATTGAAGAATGCAACGAAAAAGTAAAATACTTACTATCTCACCCTGAAAAAAGAAAAATGATTGCGGAAGCGGGGCATAGAAGGACACTTTCTGAACATACATTTGAAAAAAGAGCACGGCAGTTGGACGAAATTATAAAAGATAATTTTAATTGTCTTTGATCAATATGTTAAAACTTATCTTAAAAAAAATACATAATTTCTTTTTGATTTTTAGAATAAATATAAGCTTGGTCAAAAACGAAAATAATCATGTATCTGCCATTGAACATAATACTGTGGAAAGCATGAATAATTTCTATGCCGACTCCAAGCTGGTAAAAAATTATTTGGAACCTTCCAGAATAAAATTTTACTTAAAAATATTGGAGATCTTAAAGAATAATAAAATTGATCTTAATGGAAAATCGCTTGTGGACGTGGGTTGTGGAACAGGTCATTTACTCTCTTTCATTAACAAGGAATATGAACCTTGTCGTATTGTAGGTTATGATTTTGCAGATGATGCTTTGAAAATTGCGAGAAAGAATGTTCCGGGTGCTGATTTTTCTTTATATGATATCTATTCTGCACAAATTGAAAAGTTTGATTGTATTTTTTGTACTGAAGTTCTTGAACATCTTTTATACCCTGACAAAGCATTAAAAAATCTAATCGAAATGCTTTCATCTTCAGGAATGTTACTACTCACAGTGCCGAATGGAAGGAAAGATATGTATGAAGGACATATTAATTTCTGGAGTCCGGAGAGCTGGAAAGTATTTTTAGAAAATAATTCAAACGGGCTATCCGTCCAAACAGGAATAGTGGAGAGTTCAGGTCTATTCGGAATAATTAATAAATAACTATTCTTTTAACAAACTAGATTTCCATTTCAAATCTGTTTTTATCTTTTTTATTAAAAACCGTTTTTTAATTTAGTAAGAGCATTTAGGATAAATATTTTTTTAATGTCTAATGTTTTTAACCCTGTGTGTGGAAAAATAGATTCCTGGTCAGTAAAATGGACTTATACGCACTTTCTTCAAAATGCATATTGTGTTTACCCGGTTAAATCCAGAATAAAAAATATTGGCGCTGATAGTTCAGGAGTTCACACAAGCAAAACAAACAAGTTTGATGTAGATTTAGAAATTGGTGATGTTGAATTAAATGGGATAAAAAATTTGCAACCAGACAAGGAAATACTCATAAATTTCAGAAAATTTTTTAGAAGGAATTTATTAAACTCCGTTATACAAAAATTGAAGAATTAATTATTCGTTGAATGTTGAAGAACATAATTCATAAAATACTTAGCGAACCAGAGCTAAAAGAAAAACCTCCTATACTTATTGACATAGGTGCAAGTGAGCATATCCATAGTAAATGGAAACAAATAGCCAAGTATTCAAT
>Ga0184631_10000123_pt1 | contig 14336 bp, 16 predicted proteins | sample PLM4_90_b1_FD_133160 | JGI IMG/M metagenome (GOLD analysis project Ga0184631, IMG submission 133160) | Groundwater sediment microbial communities from an aquifer in East River, Colorado, USA - PLM4_90_b1 | ecosystem: Environmental > Terrestrial > Soil > Riparian zone | place: USA: East River... | reverse complement strand
GCTTCAGCAACCTTCATAGTGCAGGCAGGAGCGGCATGTTCCGTTATTATAATATGGACGTTGCCATTCGTTCAGGCATGGAGACCGCGGAGAAGATCATCCGGGAGTCCTACTCTGTTGACATCATGGATCTTGACGAATTGGTCCTCGCGAACACATAATGCATATATAAAGTGTGCACTCGTCATACCCGCCTGGGTCCCCGAAGAGATCTTTTCCTCAAACACCGCATGTTCGCAGATCATCCCTCCTCACCTCCCCTTAACAAGAAGGGGTTGGGGAGGTGATTTTCGATCATGTCGTCTCTATTATGAGATGATTAATAACTGCGGAAGTACGTAAATTATCTTACAAGAGTACAAACTATTCTCTCTTTTCTTAAGGGTACAAACTACTTAGTATGCTGAGGAAGCAAACGGGAACTCAATATGAGTCAGGAGGACGGTCTAATCTATGACAACCGATAACAAGAAAAATATCAACAAAAAGAAATTCCTGGCGGTGATGCGACGTCCGGCCTTCTATATTACGATCAATTTCTTTTTAGTAAATACTCTCTTTGCATTTCTTCCGTATGGTCTCGGCGACATTCTCTACAATCTCGGCAGGATCTCCATTATTTTTTATGCGGGATGGCTTGTACTACGGAAAAAGCTGGGGACTATCCGGCATGCGGCGCTGACCGGCATGTTCATGTACTTTATCGATCATGTCCTGTTAAAAGGCGGAATTTTTCTCTTGAATTTTATGTTTAAACCTGAGGGACTGGGATTTGCCGCATTCAGCGGTGTCATTGTTTCCTTTATCTTGTTCATCCCCCTTGCGATGTCAGTCGGTGCGATGGGAGGCTTATTTGCGCGATCCGGAGAAGAAAGAACTTCGGTCGATTCGCAGTGAACTAACTATTCACACGTTTTTCTCAAAAGGAAGAACTGTCCCGCATTTCATTTCGCTCCCTGCAGGGGAAGGGTAATCACAAAGCGGGAACCCTTATTGAGCTCGCTCTCTACCGTGAGGCTTCCGTTGAGTTCCTTGATGATACTGTAACTCACTGCGAGGCCCAAACCCGTTCCCTTCTCTTTGGTTGAGTAAAAGGGGTCGAAGATCCTGCTGAGGTTCTCTTGAGCGATGCCAACTCCCGTATCCTCAAACTCGATGACGATAGTGCCGTCTTGTACCCTGCTGCGTATTGTGAGCGTCCCCCCGTTCTGCATGGAGTCCGCCGCATTCAAGACGATGTTCACGAAAGCCTGGGAGATCTGGTTTCCGTCTGTGGCGATTGCCGGCATATCAGGCTGGAGGTCCCGTATAATAGTGATGTCCTGTACCCTCTTATCATACTGGAGGAGAGACAGGGAATCCTCTATAAGGTTGTTTACCTTGCAGGGTTTGACCTCTATAGGCGTCATCTTCGAAAAACCTGACAACTGTTTCAAGATTTCCGAGATCCTGTTCATATGGAAAAAAATGGTCTCGAGAGTCTCCCTCTTAAACTCATCATCCTCCCGGTCCATTAACACATCGATAAAAGAGAAGACGGATGTCAACGGATTCCCTATTTCGGAGGTGATGCCCGAAGTCAATCGTTCGAAGGACGCGAGCTTTTCAGAACGTATCATCTCGAGTTCCTTCTCGTGTCTCTCGCGTTCTTCTGCTTTCTCCCGTCTCCGATTTATGACGATCAGCCATGCTGAGACGCTGACGGTCATCACAAAAATCAGGATAATGATCCATACATATATTTTCATGGACCTTTTGATCGACAGAGTGACCTCGGAATAGGGGGCCGACACCGCCACGATCCACCGCGCGTCCCCGACCAAGACGACGGAAAACGCCAGGATCTTGTCCTCGCCGGTCGGAGACAGGTACCGTCCACACTGTTCGCCGGTGCAGAAATCCACCCTGCCCGATATGATCTTCTGCTCCACATCAAAGTTCTTGTGGCATGCAAAACAGGAGGCGTCGGTCTTGTGCAGATTTCTGCCCACCATGGTGGGCTGCGCGGGATGATACAGGAGGTAGCCCTTATCGTCCATCATCCAGGCGTAGCCGCGCGTGCCGGATTTGATGGAGCTGAGGAAGGTCTTGGCGATGTCCTGGATGTCCATGGAGATCACAACCGCGCCGATGATGGAGTCCTGGCGACAAATCGGCGTTATGATGGCTACCAGGCCGTCGTCGTGCTGCATTCTCGCGTTCCCGGGGCACAGCGGTTTCGCCCACGCGACCACGCTTTTTTCATCAAGCCCAGCCGCATGCACGTTGCCCCGCGTGTAGACAATCCTTCCCCGCGTGTCCAGAAACTCTATCCGCTTCTTGACACTGGCCGCGTCCGTAAAGAGAACGTCAGTCATCAGTTTATAGTTCAGATAATTGCTGTCCCGCAGCAGCGACGCGAACTGGGCGATGTGGTACAGTTCGTCCTGTATGTTGTTCAAATAGTCCTTGATGTTCTTCGCCTCCGCGTTGGCAAGGAGGAGCTGCTGGTTGTTGAACTGCTCCGCCATCTCCATCTGGACGGTCCGCTGCAGCGCAATGCTCAAGGTGATGAGCGCCGCGACTATGACAACAAAAATCCCTATGATCATAACAGTGCGTTTCATATCATCGTCCCACCTTTGCTCGCCTATTCATCGAGCCCCATCGCCTTCAGTCGTTTCCAGAGCGTGACCCTGCTGATCCCGAGTTGTTTGGCGGCAAGCGTCCTGTTGCCCTTGTGCATTGAGAGGGCCGTGCGGATATCGTCCGGGTTCACGCGGCGTTCGCTTGCCTCCGATTTTTTCTCGTAAATCAGATAGTCCGGAAGGTCCGTGACCTCGATGATATCGCCCTTGCAGGTCGCCGCGCTGTGCTCCAGAGCGTTGATGAGACGCCGCACGTTCCCCGGCCAGGGAAAGTCAATGAGCATCTCCATCGCAGCGGGGCTGATGCTGCGGATGTCCTTATTATTGATCGATGATATCTTCCTGATATAGTGAAGCGCGATCAGGGGGATGTCTTCCCTTCGTTCGCGCAGCGGCGGGACCTTGATGATGATAGAATTGATCCGATACAGGAGGTCTTCCCGGAACTTGTCCGCGTGGATCATGCTGCCGAGGTCCTTGTTCGTTGCCGACAGAAGCCGGATATTCACGGAGATCGGCCTGTTCTCCCCGACGCGCTCCACCACCTTCTCCTCCAGGACCCTCAGGAGCTTCACCTGCATGGTCATCGGCATGTCCCCGATCTCGTCGAGAAAAATGACGCCGTCGTGGGCTGCCTCGAAGCGGCCGATCCGGTCGCTCAACGCCCCGGTAAAGGAGCCTTTCCGATGCCCGAAGAGCTCGCTTTCCAGCAACTGCTCGTTCAGGGCCGCGCAGTTCATCTGGATGAACGGCCCCCCCTTGCGCCTGCTCAATTTGTGGATAGCCTGGGCTACCAGGTTCTTGCCCGAGCCGCTTTCTCCCAGGATCAGGACCGGGGCCTCGCTCGCAGCGGCATTCCGTATGTGCTCGAACAATCGCTGCATGGGGATGCTCTTCCCCAGCAACCCCATGAACCAGTAATCCTGCCTCACCTCTTCCTTCAGGCCCTGCAGTTCCATTTCCTTCTTGTAAAGAGACGTCATATCCGTCATCGACTCGATCGTACCGAGGATCTCGCCACGGTCGTCTCTGAGAACTACAGCGTTTTTTAAAAGACGCATGGACCTTCCATCAGCCGATTGCATCCGGCATTGCTTGTTGTAAATGAATTCGAATTTTTCGGCGTTCGTATCCGGCTGCCCTCCGGATTCATCTAGGGCCAAACAGGCATCACAATGGAACAGAGTGCATTCTTTCCCCAGGACCTCTTCTTTCCGATAGCCGGTCATTTCTTCGGCTGCTCGATTAAACAAGAGGATGCGGCCCTTGTTATCCACCACCATAAGGCCGTCCCTGAGGACTTGCAATACTTCCGGCAACAACTGCAGGTCTTTTATTAATTTATCCAGCATGCTCGTAGAATGTTGAGATTGTCTCCATGACATGGTCAAGAATAACATCTGCACGCATAATTATCAAGACAAAAAGCGCTGATATTACGGGGGAATCCCGCTTCAGCGCACAGGGGATACCTTCTCTTCCATTTCACCTCATCTACGCACAACTGTTTTCGACTGCCGTATTTCGGGTTATCCAATGAACGGCAGTTGGACGCAAATGAACTAAGCCAAGTGCTGATAAATTAGTGCTGATTTTGCATTTGATATTCGTCAAATAGGTGACTTCGTTTTTGAATATCTGCGTCCACATTATTTCTTAAGGATAATACGTCAGTATGGTGAGAACAGGGGACGCGGTTGATCTGTCGGGAGCAAGCTCTTAAAATACTGTAAAAAAAAGGACGGCTCCATTACACACCCCGGAGCCGTCCTTCTCTGTTAAAATACCAGGTTAGTCCTGCATTGGCCTGATCAGTTTGAAGTAGACCATCGTCCAGTTGCCAAGGATGATGGAGGTGATCGCCACGAGGCTCGAAACTGCCATCGCGGACATGCCGGTAATGCCGTGGCCGAGATTGCAGCCGCCGGCGATGACCGCACCGATTCCCATCAGGATGCTGCCGAAGAACACCGTCAGGAACTCCGCAGCCGGAGGGATCTTCCACTTGAATTCCTTGAGCGCAAGGGCGCTCAGCCATGCGCCGAAGGGCACGGACAGAATGAAGAACATGCCCCAGGAGCCGCGGAAGATACCAAGAAAGCTGAATTCAGGGAAGCTTGAATGCGTGCTCTTGGTAAGAAGAACATAGAAAAATTCTCTGATCGGCCCGCTGACTGCCATGCCGCGCGGCGCGCCGCCGAAATATGAGGATACCCACCACGCGACAACGGTCAACAAACCGATCAGTACGCCGGTGGTGCCCCAGGCAAAGCCTCTTGTCTTAGACTTGAACTCCGGCTTGCCTGCGAAAACAAAGGTCAACACGCCGACGGCAAAGATTGCGATCGTGAGCCATTTCAGCGCTGGACCGCCGCCGAAGATGTCCCAGACAGCGGGACTTGTCGTGCCGTTGATCTCAACCGAGAAGCCCTTGAGATAATTGTTGATCGGGCTCAGCAGTCCATCGGCGGTCATCACCGCGCCGAAGAAAAATCCGAGGATCGCGATGAGGGCGGACAACTGGCCCTCGCCGAGACGATATACGATACCACTGGCGCACCCTCCGGCAAGAACGATCCCGAGGCCGAAGAGAAATCCGCCAAGGACGTTCGCAATAGGCACAAAGCTCTGGCGCATGAGCGCCACCGATTCAAGGGCGCCGTTGTCGGCATTGATCACCTGAAGAAACCCGAAATCTTCCAACAGATTTGAACCTACGATCGCCACGACCAAGGCGAGAAGATAGGACCTGAAAAGTGTATAGTCCTTCATGAAAATGATGTCACGAAACGCCGAATTCAGACAAAAACGACCTCTCTGCAAAATTAAACCAAGAGCGAGACCCATCAAGATCGCGGTCCCAAAAGAAAAAACACTGCTATGCAGCATACGCTTCCCCCCTCCAGCATGATTGAATGGATTTTCACATCTTCTCGTTACCGCTTCATGTATATCTGTTCGCTGCCAATGATGACTCTCTGTCTCCTCCTTCCTTTACGCTGATTGTGTTCCTCCTGTTCATGCTCCGACTTCATTGGGAGCGTGCAAACATCCGATACAAGATGATGCTAATCTATCTATTGGCTCAACTATAATACACTACCTGCGAAAAAAAGTGAAGGGTCTCGTAACGATACAGCATCGAGATCCTTCACGGTTGGAGGGCATCCACTAATGTATGATCAAACTCGGCAACGGACCTTCTGTAAAACTAGTTGCTTCCCTTGAGGCTGACCGAAGCCGCTGCTGACCAGGCGTATTTCTCCGCCTCGGTCGGGTTTTTCGCGACCAGAACGGGCACCGGAGCGTTCTTCTCGATCTCTTTGCTCACGGACCCGGAGATCATCCGCTGCATGATGGTCTTGCCATTGTAGCCCGTGATGATCAGCTCGGCGCCCTCCTCCTGAGCGACCTTCATGATCTCTTCTGCCGGTACGCCGTTACGGATCACGGTCTTGACGTTTACCAGCCCGCCGTTGTCCAGCTCCTTCCGGTAAAAGTTCAAGATCTTCTCCGACTTCCTGTCAAGGGCTTCCTTGTATTCCGTGCCCTCCAACGATTCCCTGAGAGTGGACATCTCGGGCTCGCCGAGCATATCGATCATGAGCGACTTGCCCTCGAGCTGCTGGACATGCACCAAGACCACGCTTTCGGGCGGCCGGACCATGTTGCAGAACACCGACAATACTGACTTTGAACCCTCTGTCTCATCTACTGCTATCAATACTTTCTTCATAACGTCCTCCTTGTAATATACGTCCACACGTTGTGTGAATGATTTTTTCGCTTAATGGACCACCAGCAAACCTCTTTGAAGAATCACGCCCAGAAGGAACAGGGCGAGCATAATTGCAGTCGTAACGGAAACCGCGGCGTAGGCATCTCTCTTGGTAAACGGCTCCTCGCACATCAGCGGTCGTTTTGCCACGAGCACGGGGACCTTCGTGTTCTTTTCCACATATTGGGCCACCGTCCCGGTAATGAAGCGATCGACCCCCCGTTTGCCGCTCTGTCCAAGGATGATCAGTTCCGCGCCCTCTTCGGCCGCAACCTTGAGGATCTCCTCGGACGGAATGCCCTCCCGCCTCACCTTCTTGATGGTAAATGAGCCGTTCTGAGCCAGCTCTTTTTCATAATTGGCAAGGATCAGGTCGGACCGTTTGTCCAATGCCGTCTTATGATCGCTGCCTTTGAGCATATCCTTCAAGGTCGACATCTCCGGATCGCCCAGCATATCGATGATCAGCGATCTTCCCTCCAGTCTTTCAACATGCAGCAAAACGACCTCCGCTGGATGCTGGACACAATTATTAAAGACAGATAGAACATTTTTCGATCCTTTTGTATCATCAACTGCTATCAGTATCTTTTTCATGATTCCTCCATGATTTGTATTTTCGAAGTATTGCTTACTATAAAGCAATTGCCATGCCATGTTATTGAATACAAGCATTACATTAAAAATCAGCAGGTTACAAGTTTTTCAAGCTATATATTGACAAATAAATGTTAAAATAATAGTTAACGTTAAGAGTGTTAACTTAACAATTAACGCTTTGCTAGAGAACATGACACAATAATTGCACCAGTGGGTTATTCAATATGACCCGCGACCAACTCATAAAAGATTCCGGCTTTCTCATCAGCGTGTTCGAGACCATGAGGGATGGTATCAACACCGTTGACAAGGAAAGAATGGGAATATCGTGTTCCTCAACCGCGCAGCCGAGGACATAATCGGCTACCGCAAGGACGAGGTCGTGAGCACGCACTGCACCATTCTCGACAGCGATACCTGCACGGTGCTGACCGATGAAGGAAAGCAGAAAAGCTGCAATATTTTCAAAATAGGACCGCTTCAGAACAAGAAATGCCGGGTCCGGTCCAGCGACGGCAGGGCCGTCTATCTTCTCAAGAACGCGACGGTCCTGAAAGATGCGGAACTCGTCGGGCGCGTCGCCGATACCGTCCACGGACAGCTTGAGCGCGATGACGCTCGTCGGGCAGGACCGGAATTTCGTTTCCATGCGGTCGTGGATGAGTTCCGGAAGAAGGCCGTTTGTGGGAAACAGCATGATCGCGGGCCGGTTGTTACGGTTGAAGACGCCGGCGATCTCGGTGGGATCGTTTCGCAGGAATATCTCGCCCCCGGAGAACGTCCGCAATTAGCAGGAAATGGGAGCATGGACTTGTCGCATCGGATGTGTCTATATCAGGGAGAGAACCGTCAGGCCGATCACCAGTGCCAACAGTATGAGCCCTGCGGCTGCTGCGGTTTTCCGCTGTCCAGAAACGGGGCCAGGAGCAGCGCGCTGAAAGCAAGGCCCGGCAGCAGCACAGCGCCCACGAACGTCCATTTGCCGGAAAAGTACTTGGTAAGCTGATACAGAAAAAGAAAATACCATTCAGGCCGCGGGCTGTACTGGGCGGAGAAGTCTATCTCCCTGCCGATCGGCGGCGGAAACAAGACGGCGAGGAGCAGCACCGCCTCGACCGTGAACACCGTCACGAGCACGATCTCGAAAAAATAATAGGGAAAGAATTTTTTGTCGTTAGTACTATCTGGCATGCCAATCCCGCGTGCAGCAAAATCCGCATTGTGGAGCGTTCACCTGACTCCTGACGCTACATTCCCCCTGATATCCCCAGCCTCCGAAGGATATGGAAATGGACCCAGAGAAATAGCACCGTCAAGACCGGGAACCAGAGCATGTGCATACTGTAAAAACGGAGGAGCGTCTGGCCCGTCACCTCTGTGCCGCCGCGTACCAGGGCGGCGAGATGCGGCCCGAAGAGCGGCATTGAACCGAGCATGTTGGTCCCCACCACCGTTGCCCAGTACGCCTTCTGGTCCCAGGGAAGCAGGTAGCCCGTGAAACCGAACGCAAGCGTCATCGCTAACAGCAGGGCGCCTGCGACCCAGTTCAGTTCTCTTGGATTTTTGAAGGAGCCGGTGATAAAAACTCTGAGCACGTGGAGCAGGACCATCACGACCATGAGGTTCGCGGCCCAGTGGTGAATTGAACGGAGAAGGCCGCCGAGCGGCACGATCTGGTGCAGTCGCTGAATGCTCGGGTACGCCTCCGCCTCGGACGGGATGTAATGAATGGACAACAGCAGACCGGTCAGGAGCTGCACGATGAACAGGGTGAATGTAACGCCGCCGAAGCAATAAAAATAGTTGATCCACCCCGGTATCGGCTTGTCCATCACTCTCCGGTGTCTGCTGGTGATTCCCATGCGGGCATTGAGATAGTCGAGAATTTTCATCGTCCTACACCTTGACCCCGACGAACAGCATGCCGTCCTCCATCTTCAGGGGGAACCGCGTAAGCGGCGCGGGAGGCGGGCCGGCAATGTTCCTGCCGGTCAGATCGTACCGTCCCCCATGACAGGGACAGACGAACTCATGCTTTTCCTTGTGATAGTTGACAAGACATCCGAGGTGAGAGCAGGTGGCGGAGAAAACGTCAGGGCCTTCGGGAGACGAGACGATAAAGACCCTGGCTTTCCTTTCTTTGCCCAGGACAGCAAACGTAAGCTCCATCTTTTTCACACCGACCCGTGGGACCTCATCCTCGGCAAGGAGCGGGAAATAGGCCAGCTCCTTATCACGGCTCCTAACGGGAGCAACTATCGTGGTAGCGGGGACCAGGAACCCAAACCCGAGCAGAACGAGCACCCCGGTGAGCGCCTTTTTGATGAAATCCCGTCGGCTGGTTTCCATGGTTTATCATATTACGACAGAGTGGGGAAGGGAGTCAATCGCAATTCTCTGATCTCATGAACGAATATGCAATCTTCCCTGCTGAGTTTTCTTTTTCGTGCCTGTGGACAATGCTGTCATGGGAGGGAAAGCACCCTACTGTGGATTATAGCCAGCCGGGCAATAATTGAAACTGCCGATCTGGAAAGTGGATTGCGCAGCTACCGTAAAGCTTACGCCATTTTCACTATGCCCTTCGAAGGTATAGGAGGCGATGTAATTGTTAAGATCGCCCGGGCTTGATTGATAGACGCCGGACTGCAAATCGGCCAAATACTTGTTTTTTCGCACCAGATCAACAAACGTTGCTGATGTCTCCACCGAAACAGTGCTAGCGCCGCTCACCAGGAAACTGAGTGCCATTTCCCGGCTGTCCGCCTGAATGAGAGGTGCACCGGGCGAATCCGCAGAGCTATTGTAATTAATGGTGTATCGATCTATAGAGACGGTCATGTCCTTGATAATATTCCCCGGGTTAATAAGACGAGCGCTGATCGACACGGTCGCGCCATGGTCGGCAAAATATTCAGCTTGAGTTGAGCTCCCGCTCACACACGTATCCTGGACAGCGTCAACTGAAGTTGTGCTGACCGCATTGTAGGTCGGCGTTATCGTTGCGTTCACGGTAACACCCGGGCTGTCTTTACTGCCTCCTCCGCAGCCTCCCAGAAGAAGCGCATTGAAGAGAATGCTGATAATCATATAGTAGGGATGTGTCATCTTCATACCGAATCCTCTAAACCCCGCATCGCGGCCCTGTGTTTATTCCTTGACAATCGTCGGCGTTATGAAGATCATGAGCTCATCCTGGTTTTCAAACTTGCTCTTCTTCTTGAAGAGCCAACCAATGATCGGGATCTTCGACAGGAGCGGGACCGCAGATTCGGACTCGCCCTCGCTCTTGGTGAGGATGCCGCCGAGCACGACCGTCTCACCGTCATTCACCACCAGCTCTGAGTTTGCATTCCGTTTCGTGATCGTCGGGATATTGTCGACCTGCCTGGAAAAGTCGGGTTCCGACTTCTCCACCTTGATCGCAAGGGTGATCCGGCCGTCCTGGGCGATGGTCGGCGTGGTCGACAGCATCAAGCTCGTGGAAATGATCTGGATCTGCGCGGAGGTGCCGGCAGTCGTCGTGGTCAGCACCCGGACCGGGATATCGATACCGCTCGATATCTTCGCTTCCTTATTATTCATCGTCATGACCTTCGGGCTCGACAGGATCTTCCCGTTCCCCGTAGTCTGCATGGCCGACAGCTGCAGATCAAGCGATAGAGCGCCGCCCAATTTGCCGAAGGAGATCCCGATCGCGCCGCCGGAGCCGCTCCCCACCGCTGCCGGCAGGTTCACGGCAAAGGCATTGCCGCTCAGGCCGATGTCACCGGTCAGGGGAAAAAACGTCGTGCTGCCGATTTGGGAGCTTGAAGAACCGCTCGTCGAACTACCGGAGCCCGAGGCGCCGCCGGTCACGACGGTAGTCCCGTTGCCGTTGGTAGTTGAGTACTGCCCTCCCCACTGCACCCCCAACTCCCGCGCGTAATTGCTCGACACCTCGACGATCTTCGCCTCGATCAGGACCTGCGGCATTCTCACATCGAGGCTCTTGAGCAAACGCGCCATCTGGTCGATATTGAGCGAAAGATCTCTTACCACGAGCGCATTCATCCTGCTGTCAACGGAAATCCTCGCCTTCTCGCTTTTCACCCCGGTTACGATGGGAAGAACGTCCTGACTGCTGGCATGTCCGAGGGGAAAGACCCTGGTCTCCATATCATTGTCCCGCACTTCGGCCAGTGATAGTATGCGGACCATGTTGGCATCCCTCACGTAGGTGAGCCCCTTGGTCTTCAAAATGGACTCGAGGGCGTTCCAGATATCGACATTCTTAATGCTCAGGGAGACCTTTCCGCTCACCCCATCGCTCACGATCATGTTCAGGTTCGCCGCCTGTCCCACGGCCCTCAACACGTCCTTGATCTCAGCATCCCTGAACTCCATGGAGAACTCTGAATGCGTTTTTTTAATGTCTACCGTCTGAGCATGCGCCGGCGCGGCGATCAGCCACAGGGCAAGGCCCGCGAGCGTCACCAGACGAAACAGGGATTGGGATGTACAGGGAACCATAGTCACCTCCGGTCGAGCCAATGGAATCTCGGGAGTCCGGGGGGTTGAGACGGCTTCGCGTTCAGACCCTTCAGACTCCATAAACTCAACAGACTCGATAGACTCTCTTCCTCACTTGTTCATGGTAAAATCTTCGAGGAACACTTCTTCTTTTTCGCCGGCGGCGCTCATGAACACCACGCTCCGCCTGCGGATATCCACCAGCTTCCTGTCGCCGACCTTGACGCCTTCCTGATACGTCTCGCCACCGATAATGGCCAGCCGAACGTCCTCGCTGAAAATAATTCCGGTCAGCGTACGGCCGGAGCCAGGCGAAGTCGCCATCTTCTGCTCCGGCGGCTTACCTGCCAGAGGATTGTTGAAGGGATCTCTGCCCCAGGAGCCGTCTCCCGAAGGCGGGCCCGGGACAATCGCAACAGGCCGCCCGGTGGAGGGATGAAAAGGGTCTTTCTCCGCTGCGCCTTCCTGCGCCTGGGCCGCAGTCGCGAAGATGACCGTCATGGTCATAATGATATAGAGTAGTCCTTTGCACATATGTTCAAATTCACAAAACGTTTTAATGCCCCTTGTGCTGTTCCTCACACCGTATTCCGTAATCCGCATTAGGTTCTCACTTCGCCATATACGTGACCGCTTCGATCTGGGCTGCGCACACCGAAGACGCATCGGGGCAGGATTCAATGCGTATCTTGCGGACATTCACGACCGTGGGCAGGCTCTCAAGGCGCTTGAAATATTCTCCAAGCTCACGGTAGCGGCCTTTGAGGTCGATATTCATCGAAAGCTCCTTGTACTTCTCCTTGGTGGTTTCCCGGGCGGGATGGATCTCCACCAGATTGACCCCCATGCGGCGGGCGGCGCCGGACACATCCTCGAGGAACAGGATAGCGCTCTTCTGGTCGGCCAGGTCCCATCCTGCTGATGCCGACATATCAATGGATGCGCGACGTTTGAGCTCAACGATCTGCACCGCCTGGTCAAGCAGTTCATTTTCACTGTTGCGAATGCTCGTCTGGACGGAAGATGCTGACCGCTCCAGCAGAGCATAGGGCACTTGATAGAACAGCCATGAGAGCGTACAGAACAGGGTGACCGTGGCAACAATACGCTCCCGCTTCGTGAGCTTCCGCCAATAGTCAATAAGTGACCGCTTGTCAGCCATCACCGAGCCTCCTGCGCTTTTTTCATGCCGCAGATGATCTCAAAGCCAACCATGTCCTGCCCCTGGACCACGGCCTTCTGGGCATAGGATAGCTGCGGATCTTCGAAATATCCTGATTTTTCCATGGAACGCATAAAATCGGCTATCGAGAGATAGCTTAATGCGCCCCCCTTGATCCTGATCTGTGCCTTGCCGTCGGCAATGCCTTCCAGGTAATCGAACCAAAGACCTTTGGGGACAATGAGCGAGAGCTGTTTGAATACTTGTGACCACTGCACCCGCTCCTTCAAAATATCCTGGATCAACGCGGCCTTGTCCCGCGTCATTCCCGTCGGCGAAACGATCGCGAGCTCTTTACGCAAGGCGTCCATCTGCTGCCGGAGGGCCTGCTTCTGAGCGCTCAGGGTGACAAACCGGTTTTGCGACAACGCGTACTGCCGCGCCTGCCAGCCGAGCAATCCCAGCCACGCCAGTATGAACAGCATGGTCAGAAGAACGCCCCACGTCGCAAAGGGAGAGGATTTCTTTTCCTCCTGGGGCAGCAGATTGATATAGTCTTTCACCGGTTTCATGATATTTTTATTTTTTCATCCTGCCGCTGCTTTTAAGAATACCGACCCGGACATGCCGGGACCAAAAGCGAATATTAAACTTTTCTCAGCGCCAGCCCAATGGCCGCCGAAAACCGCGGCGCAACGGGTCCGAACTCCTCCAGCATGCTCTCCTTACATGACAGGCAGTCAAAAGGCCGGTCGATCTCCACCCCATGTTCCAGAGATTGCTCACAGTATGCCGCCGTCCCCTGCATGAGCGAAACGCCGCCGCTCAAGATCATGCTCTCCACGTTTTTCTCCCGGAACGTGGTTTTATAGTATTCAACTGACCGGCGGATCTCCATGAGCAGACCGTCGAGCCGCGACTGGACCGCCTCGATCGCCTTGTCCTGGCCGGCCGGGGTTAGAACGTTCAGAGTACGCTTCTTGTCTTCCGCCTCCTGCAAACCGATGCCCAGCGTATCGGCGATGGCGCGGGTCATGTCCAGCCCGCCGCTCTCGATACAGCGGCTGAAGCGGAGAATTCCGCCCTTGAAAATATTGATCTCGGTCTTGCCTGCACCGAGGTCCACGACGAGGGTGTTTGCGTCAATGGGTATCTCGCGAAACCGGAGAACATTGCGGAGCGACAGCGCGTTGGCGTCCACGGCGGACACTTTGATCTTCGCTTCCTGGAACGGCATCAGATGCTCAAGCACCTTTCCCCGTTCGGCGGCCACCATAACGTGGTCGTACTTCTCCACCGCGCCCTCGCGTTTTTCATCGACAATAAGGTATTCGATCTGGGCGGCATCGACAGGATACGAAATATGCCGCTTCGCCTCCCAGCGGACCGCCTCGCGCAGCTCGCTGAGCGGCATCTTGGGCAGGGTGAGCGAGCGGATCGTCAGGAGCTTGCCGGGCATTAGGGTAACGATGTTGCTGCTGCCGATCTTCTTGCCGGCCTGGAGATGGTGGAGGTCGGAGCTAATGCTCATGGCCTGGGCCTGGTCGGGCGGGAATTCCACAAGCACTGCCGACAAAAGCTTCGGACGCTTCCCGCTCTTCGCGATGCGCACGACCTTGATGCTTCCCGCGCCGATGTCAATGCCCGTTATGTCGTT
>Ga0184631_10000120_pt1 | contig 14384 bp, 25 predicted proteins | sample PLM4_90_b1_FD_133160 | JGI IMG/M metagenome (GOLD analysis project Ga0184631, IMG submission 133160) | Groundwater sediment microbial communities from an aquifer in East River, Colorado, USA - PLM4_90_b1 | ecosystem: Environmental > Terrestrial > Soil > Riparian zone | place: USA: East River... | reverse complement strand
CCCTTATTTTGTAGTAGGCTTTGTTCCGGATGGGATGGATTACCAGTTGGGGTTTCTTTGTCCCCCAAAGGATCGATCGATATCTTTATTGCGGGGAGGATTACTTGGTAAGATCTGATCAGTTCTTGAAGGTCTGGCAGCTTTTGAAAGGGAGGAGATACAGGAAGAGCATACTCCATTATAGGAGCCTTCGAATCCATAGAGGGCATTAGTAGTCTTGCACAGGATACATTCACCAGTACCGATATCTTTTGCATAGGGTTTTCTTGGGGACGTATCTTTATCATCTCTTTCCAGGGCGAAAGTTACTTTGATATTTCTTCCTTGGATGATATTATTATTAAGTTGAATTATAGCCTCCTCAGCCTCATCTTTATCGCTGAATTCAACGAAAGCGAATCCACGTGGTCTGCCGGTATCTCTATCGGTAGGAACATGGACATTAACAACTTTGCCACAAGAGCTGAATAGTTGTTCCAGGTCTTGGGAAGTTACGGTATAGGGGAGATTCCCTACATAGAGTTTGTTGGACATGATAGATTCTGCTACTTTCTAAGAGTTCATTTCGGGACACTAAAAAATTCCTACTTCATCCAAGATAGTTTCGTCTACCTTCCAATTGAGGAAGGATAAACCAGAGCTTTCTTGTCCATAGGCGTTAATTCAGGGTTAGCCACCCTTATTTGTTGAAAATACCTTTGACCGAAATCGTGAGCATTTATGAATCAACAGTTTTAAATATACATTTTTTAATAAGCTCTGCCAAGCTTCATAAACATGATAGATATTAGAGGGGGGTACCCCCTGCGTCAGTGAGTAATATACGTGTGTGTCATTCGATTTTAAAGTGGGGTACCCTCCTATAGGGAAGTAATGATAAAAAAGGTTAATTTGGGAGTATTTATGATAGAGCCTCCTTATGGGGGGTAGGGGTACCTGAATTTGGGGGTACCAGATTCAGGAGGGTATTATTAGAGGGGGGTACCCTCTGTACTGAGTTACCAGTCAAACTTTGTCATATGCTTATATTCTGTCCCGGCACCATCTAATTGGATGAAAGCGCAACCGAGATCATGGGCGAGTTGCATGATCTCTATGAATGCGTGAGAGTATCGATTTTTCATTAGCTTATCTAATGTTTCCATGAAGTGTACCTCGTCCTGTTCTACATAGATGAAGTGTCCTTCTCCGTAGTGGTGGACAATAAGTGGCCCATTATCCCCGTTAGAGCATAATCGTTCGCTATCCTGTTCAGTGATATGTACCGTAGAGATATCCAGGTTTTTAGTTATCGCGAATATTGGGTTTTCCTTACTCTCAGCAAGTTCATTGTATTTTTGCAGGAGGGTAGCGTACTCATTATATGATACGTATTTGCCGGAGGTAGCTTCGGTCATTTTGATATCGTAGCGTTTTGCATTCATGATAGAGCCTCTTTTATTTAAGGTTGATAGGATATATGGTAGAGTCTTATTTGTTGATACGTAATCTCCAGGAGGAGATAAATCTTGTGGACATCTTTTTACTATTAAGGCATAGGGGCATATGATCGATAGGAGCTTTATACATCATTAGCTTGCAAGAAGCATTTAACCAGCAGGAGACTATTTCTTCATTTGGGTTTACCAGGATATGTTCCAGGAAGAGAAGAAGACCGGGCTTATTTAGGATTGGTTGTCCGCTGTGATCTTTTATAGATCTTGCTTGTAAGCTACATTCGATATCCTTTTTTAGTATTTCATACTCTTCGCTGGTATACTTTTGTACTAAGGCAAGTTTGACCATAGTAGAGATCCTTTTCTAAGATACGAAGAAGATATCTCCTATAGGAGTGTTATCAGTATTCTTAGTTTCGATAGTCTGTAGTGATTCTTTGATGAAGGCATAGAGAGTTTTGTTTGTGATCTTATCATACTCAGAGAATTCGTTATCATATTTATTGATAAAGTTATCTATTACTTCTTTGGTGACTATGACCAGTCCATCATCCGATGTAGTGATAGAGATTTTTGAGTCTTCAAGACTATCCAGGATACAATCAGGAGTCCCGGCTACGTATGCTGATTTTCCAAAATAGATCTGCATGATTAGATCCTTTGTTTGAGAGTTACTGTCAGGTTTTGATAGTAGATTGGGATAGGCTCTTTGATAGAGCCTCCCTTTTACTTGTTGCTATGTTTTCTTTATACAAGATCCGGCTTTTCCTAACCTCCCAGTATTAAAATCTAAAATAACCTCAGTCGGTTTAAATCGAACCAGCGTTCCTAATTTATGAAAAGTTATAGCATGCTTATGACACCAATACCTGACTGTACCGTTTTTAAGGTTAAATTTTTTACAGACATCATCGACGTTCCACATACATTCTATATCGGATTCAGACATTTCATTTTTTTCCATAACAACCTCCAAAAGAAGTTACTGTCAAAACCTGATAGTAGAAATAGGTTCTTTGATAGAGCCTATTTACTCCAGCGTTTGGTACCCCATGATTATTTTGATTAGTTCAGATTTAGTTATGTCCCGGATCTCTCTTGATATTTCACGGGCATTGAGTCCCTGATTGGTGAGTTGAGCAATTTTAGTTTTGAGGAAGGTTAATTGATTATCGTGCATGTGTATGTCTGGTACGTTTTCTTTTACGATAGGAGCCTGATAGACTTTTTCCCAAGTGACTTCCAGGATCTTTACAGGTTTTCTGTAGTCTCTTTCCAGGATGATAAGGTTGGACCAGGTTTGTTCGGAGATAGTTTCCGGGATTTCTCTAGTTACATGACTGAAAAGATACTTTTTTACTTTACCAACTTGATAAGTGACAGTGCAATGATACATAGAAGACCTCCAGTTAAGATTGAGTTTGAGTTATTATTGGAGAGTTTAAGTCAGCGATAGAGAGGCATATGCTCTTATCTGATTGCCAGTCTATTACCATCCAACAGGGGACATCCCCGTTGCCGTCCCTGTCATCCATATAGATTTGTTTAGTTCCTTTAGGGTCTGTTTCTGTAAGAAGCTTGATCAGGTCAGAAGTAGTGTAAGATTTCATAGAGCCTCCTTAGACTTCGTCACGTTCAGTGCAATGTTCTATCCATTCCCCATAGCTGAGTTTGGTATCCCCATTTTTTACCTGGTACTGCCAATCTTCTATGGGGTACAAGATTTGATTGGGTAGTTTCTCTTGTTGTTCTTTAGCTTCTTTCATAGAGCCTCCAATAAATATATTACAATGTTTTAATCCCAGATAGACAACCAGACTTGGACATGAGCGTTGGAATCATTTATGATAGAGACGACTGCATCATCATCGATGATTATACCTTTGGCTCCTTGAAGATGTTTTTTAGCAGCTTCCCGGCAGAATTCTTTCTTTGCTCGATTATTTTCATCGCATTCTCTTATTATATCTGCGAAGATAGCTAAATCAGTTGGACATACCTTGTCTCTTTCGATAAGAACAAGAAGTCTTCGTGCAGCAGCTTCGATAGGAGAAGCCATAAGATACCTCCTTGGGTAAGATTATTTATTTATTACTAATCGCCATTTGAGTATTTCTTGAGCGATTTCATTTCCCACATTGATGTAGAGACCAAGTTTATCGAAGTCTCCATAGAAAATATTTATTTCTTCAAAGGTAGAAAAGGATAGTATTCGTTGCACTTTTTTATCCCGAAAGATTGCATCCTTAAGTTTCCTTTTAAGGTTTACATTAGTAGTCATTCTATAGAGTACCAGATAATCTTTTCTATCAAACTGAGATATACGATAAGAAAATGGGCCTGTGACATAAGTAAACTTGCGAGTTTCTTTCATAGAACCTCCTTATGTAGCGTGCAAATGGGGGCGATGATGACAAAGACTACTACGAAGAGGGGAGTATAGGGAGTTACCGTATCGCACGGACTCCCTTGGAAAGTTACTTACTTTAACTCAGCGGCGAGTTGGCAGACACAAGGCTGGGATACACCGCAGCGCCGGGCTATTTCAGACTGACTGAACTTTGATCGTTTGAGGAGCCATACTGCAAGTCGGCTGGCTGTCGGGAAAGTGAGTGACCCGTATGTTACCCGTCGGTAGTTGTAGGGGATGTTGTTGGTTGAAGTACTTGATTTTTTTCTGTTAGTAGTTGACTGTTTCATAGGGTATTCCTTAAGAAAAAGTTTTTTAGTATTTAGTTCGTGGTGTAGATGGGTTGAGCATAGTTGGTTTGAGTGGATAGTTATTATCTTATTGATCACCTCGCATTCTACGAAGAGCTATCTCTCGTTTAGAATAATTTTCATCATGGATATACTTGGGAAGATTTTCCGTCTCTTCTGGATCTTGGGAGAATTTGATAAGGTCATCGACCATAGCTATGGGGATAGTGTCAGATTCAAATCTGACATCCGTATTTTTTATTAGACCCTCCCAGTAGAACTCATCTTTACATATTACTATCATCACACATTCAAGACTTTCCTCACAAGGGGTTAGTTCCCCGTCATCTTCATTGAAGTATTCCGGGGAGCATTCATAGTCAGCGATATAAACTATCTTATTTCTCTTGACTACCCACATCATCTTTCTGATCCAGGCTATCATTTGTTCCGTAAGGTCTACCCGGAGATGTGTCGGGGTACATTGCCATTCGTTGGTTATTGATATGGAAGATTCGATAGGTATTACCATAGAGCCTCCTTTTAGTCATTGTATTCCATGCGTAACTTGGCAAGGTGTCTTATGATTTCGTTATCATCATTTATGTACTTAGGCATTTCGATTATGGGAAGATTTCTTATTTTGATAATCTTATTAAGATCTTTAAAGTGTACCCCGTTAGATCTCACAGAAGTCTCCGTGAACTTTATATTCGCCTTCCAGTAGAAATGCGTAGCAGTTACACAGAGAGTTTCTGCTTCGTAGCTGTATGCAGAATTTGTATATATCCTTTGTTTTGGATTCCATGTTCGATATTGCCCTTCACCATTATACTCAGATATAAGATTTAACTTATTACGCTTGATGATACTTTGCATTTTCTTAATTCGAGCTAGTAAATATTCTGAAAACTCTATACGGAGATGGGTGGGGTGATTACTTAGATGCCCCCCCTGATTTATTACCAGTAGGGTAAGGATGATAGGAACCATAGCACATATCCTTTCTTATATATTTGCCTTTGCATGTTTGATATGTTTAGTTGTTCCACTTTGCTTACTATAATAGAACTCTCCAAACAACTCCTTTGCTGCTGCTTGATAGGTTTCTGAAGCTTCAAGCGCTGTGTTAAATGTTCCAAGGTACATTTGCTTTCGATTAACCATAATTGTTGCTTGATATTTATTTTTTCCTTTATGAAAAGAAACTCCTCTATAGCCTGAAGTGTTGTTTGATTGTGCTATTTTGTTCATGCAGTTTTGAGATTGAGTACATATACGTATATTACTTTTTCTATTGTTTAATCCATTATGATCAATATGATCTACCACGAAACTATCGAGAGCGTTAAGGATTAAACGGTGCATGGGAAGGGTGGTTCCGTGTGTTCCTGTTATAGCATAAAAAGTTTTTCCGACTTTATCAAAGCGAGCATACCACCCATAATCTTTAATTTTATCAAAATCTTCTTTATCTATTAATGCCACCTGACCACTACTTAATGGTATCCCATAGGTATGCTTGTCCATTTCTATAGGTTCCCATTGTTTTCTAAACAATAGCTTATTCTGCTTGGATAGCATTTCTTTATGTAGACATCCACAAGATTTGGTAAGGCTGTCTCTTAAGAAACGACCTCCCACTACAACCTTGTTATTTTCAGAACAAGAACACTCACAGAGCCATTTACTACTCCCCTTATACTCAAGAACTTTGAGTCTCCCAAAAACTTTATTAGTTAAATCAATAAGCTTCCCCATAGAATACCTCTTTAAACTATTTCAAATTGTTTTTTAGCATCTAAAATATGTTTAGTGGTACCTCTTTGTTTTGCATTTTTTTGTATTACATCGAAAGCTATAGGTTTATGGCCTAAAGCTACCACAAATCTTTGCATAGTTTTTGCGTAACAATCAGGACAATGATATCGACACAGTCCCGAACAGCTTAGGTTAAGTGAATAAATAGGGAGATTCATTTGCGTTGTAAGTGTGGAGCACAGCCCGCACCCGCCGCATCCCAGACCGAGTTGGTCACAGATATGTATATTGTTATCTGGCTTTACCAGGTTCTCTATTATAGCCAGGCTGTCACCGAAGAGACGGAAGCGGTTATGATTCCACATATAGTGCTCCCGATAGTCCGGGACATACTCTGCTATGCTTTTCTTACCATTGAATCTCTGATTAGTGATTACTACATTATGAGTTTCACTGACCTTATTGATCAGATCTATTATCTCCGGATGACCTGGGATAAATTTGATCCTAGTGAATGATACCTTAGAGGAGTCTATATCATAGAGCCTCTGTACCAGGCTGGAGTCGATTGTGATATCCGGGTTGATGGTGATTACTGCTTTGTAAGGATGCTTATTGATTGCCAGGAGTTTGGGTGTTTTTATATTAGAGTTCACGAAGAACATAGATTCTGGATGAATCTTTTGGAGATCATCGAGCTGTTTGAATTCGATAGTAGTGCAATTGAAATTATTATTCACGGCGACTCTGATTACCTTGTCCATGATGATACTCCTTTATATACCGTTGGTACATCTCCATTGCACAAGTGTCTTGGAGATTATACCAGCGTCGTTGATGTGCAGTGCTACCAGGTCCAGAGGCTCTACCATTAGAGCATAGTCCACCTCATAACTCTCCAGGACATCCTGGAAGAGGAGCGGGTTGTACCGGATGGCTTCGAGTTGACGAAGTATTTCCATGAGATCCTGGGAGTCCTCTTCTTCGGGAGGCTCTTTCTTTAGAGCCTCATCAGCTATGAGCCTGAGGAAAGTTCCTAAGCTTTGAAGATCCTCTTTAGTATACATGATAAACTTTTTCCTTTGAGATTATACTGTGGATGTACCTGTGAGTTTCTCTTTGTATTTATCTTCAGTATCATTACAAGACCATTCCCGATTAATGAGGAGCGGGAGATCTGTACAGTGCGTTATTAGTAGGCAGTCCGTTACATAGGGCAGAACTTCTTTGTAGTCGAGATACGCTGAGGTGTTCTCATAGTGCCAGTTAAGATTGAGGGCGCTGATTCCTTCTCTTACAAGATCATTGATTACATCCGTATCGTCTGTAGCATCATAATCAGATGCATAGGGTTCGAGATCTATGTGCCTGCTTACATCATGTACTATATCATGGAGAGCTGCATCTTCCCACTCAGTGGTGACTTCACTATGGTCATCTTCATCTATAAGACCGTAGTCCTTCAAAGCATCAAGTGTGCTTTTTATCTCTTCATTTTCTTCAGATACATCCATTCTTACTGCTACTGCATAGCTTCCCATATCCCCATAGACGTTATAGACTCCTTCAACTTGTTTGTACATCTCAAGGAATGATTTATGATTTGATACGCTTATTGTGCCCCCGGAGTAATCAGATCCCTGGAGGAGTTCCGGGAGTATGAAGAGGCTCTTCTTTAGAGCCTCGGTGACTTCCCCTTTATGTTCCTGGAAGTCACTGTACCAGCATCTATCGCCGACACTCAGTGTTACCGGGGTCCATTCATCATTGATGTACTCATTCTTTTCAAACATATAACAGGGCATAGTTACTCCTTGGTTATAGTGTCAGATTATATTATAGAGCTTATTATTATTTGTTTCGCAGTTAGGATCAGTACAGAATTCATTTCCTATAAGGATATATTTGTGACATTCCGTGCAGACTCCATATTCACTACCATCCTCTCCAGAGAAGCTTTCACTTACAAGAGATCCCAGATCGGGGACATCAACTGTATCCGGGGTAAGCTCGCCGGTTTCCGTATCAAGCGTGCAGTTAGTAGTTACTGTTCCTTCATCCCATATAGAAGTGAATGTACCTTTTAAAATGCTCATGATTTGACTCCTTGATTATGTGTTGATATAGGTGGGCGTAGTAGGCTTAGTGCTTGATGGTCTTCTCCAGTGTGATACTGGTACCTTTACAGATAAGCATAGCTAATTCTTTTTTAGTGCTGTCATCTCCATTGAGCCAGAGTGGAGCCTGGTTGCGGATATACTCAGAGCTGGTATCGAGCAGCTTTTTACGTAGAGCCTCCTCTCCCATGGTATCTAACTTGCGCTGGAGTACCATGAGTTCCTTTCTGGATCTACGTAAGATCCTCAATTTATCATTGACCTCAGTAAGTCGAGCGGCTACTGCATCTTTAGTCATGTACTCTTTACTATCTGAGATAGATTTGAACCGACATTCAAAAGCAGCAGTGAGTATTTCTCTTGCATGATTCTTAGCAAAGTCTTCGTTGTTGGCTGCGAGTGTTATACCATCAACTGTATCAAGGGAACTTATAGGGTAGATCTTTAAATCATAGCTATCATGAGATGATTTTCTGAAAGATTTTCTATTGGTATATATTGATGTGGTTTTAAATACCTTGAAGTCGTAGAGCTTTTGGTTAAGGTAGACATGTATCACTTCATAAGCATTGAGACCACTGATATTTATATAAACATCAGAGAGGTCAGTGACTGGTACAAGTTTTTCCACAGAGTATGAAAGGTACCCGGAGGTATTGAACAGAGGCTCTTTGCTATAGCCTCCGAGGAGTTTTTCTACTTCGTCATCGACAGTGATTATACTATCATCAATCCGGTATGAGCCAGTGATGAGACCGAGATTCATAAGATGTTTTCTTATTGTAGGGTCTCGTCGTCTATCATTGCATAAGCACCCGGTAGAGATTTTGGTAGGCTGGTTTTTATTGTCATGTTGTATCTCAATGTTTCTAAGGGCATAGTTACCGAGCAGCAGGATCTTCCATAGATCCTTTTCAGGTAATCCTTTATATGCATCGTCATTGCAGTACATAATAAACCTCCAGGATAAAGGGCAAGAAGCTCTATCTTAGAGCCTCTTACCAGTTGTTTGGGGTTGTGAATGAAAGGAAGCTGCCGGGATTAAGCAGCAGCTTTAACATCTTGAGGCTGACCTTTAGATACTATGCGTACTCGTTCGCCCCACTCGACTGGGGGATTACCGGGACCAGTCAATACCCATAAAACATCTAATACACCGACTGGGTATTCTACAGCAGCGGCGCAACCATCAGTGAGCATGATCACAGATTTGTAATGACGTTCTTCAGCTAACTGGAAGACTTCTTTGAAGCTTGTACCTCCACGACCAGTGATTCCGAATTCTCGTTGCTTGCGGTTGAAGGGGATAGGGCCTATCTGGATACCATCATCGAAGACTACAAGATCCACGGGCTGGATCTCTGCAAGCTTATTTACTTCAGATAGGAACTGAGATAATTCATCATCACCTACGGAACCAGAGGCATCTATAGCTACGAGTTTGCGATCAGTGTATCCGCGTTTCTTACCAGCGTAAGGATACCCGAAACGTCGATCAGGTTTCTTCATTGTTCGGATAGTGGTAGGGGATACCATTTGACCGAGATGATGTTTGAGGTATCGTTCCCATGTGATATAGGATTGTTGAGCTGCCATGATAATAGCTTTAACATCCCCTGGCATCTTACCCCATACACGTTCGTCCTTAGACATTTTGTTGACTGCATTACGTACTATTTCTTTTATTACTTCTGACTCTTCCCATCCATCATGATTATCAAATCCACTTTCCCCCTCACCTTCCCCACCCTTACTGTCCCCCTTCCCCTCCTTTTTATCCTTATCTTGTTTCTGTCTGAGTAGCTGAACGTATTGTTCCATAGAAAGTTTTTCTGGAAACCCATACGTACTTGGGAGCAGACCTATATTTTTCCCGTCCTTATCCTTTGGCATAGTACGGTTGGAATCTTGTGGGATAAGAGTATTGATAGCAAGATCCGCAGCTTGATTGTAGAGCTTGCGATCTTTCTTATCTATAGGGAGTCTGATAGTGCAGTGGTGTAATATTAGATGATACACTTCATGAGTGATAACGTATCTGAGTTCAGCATCGCTAAGTTCATCAACAAACTTTTCAGCATAGACAAGGAAGATACGAGTACCCTCGACATTAACACCCATAGTTCCTACAGAGTTGTCACAAGACTTATCCATCATCATAAGAACGTTATGAACGAATTTATCTTCTACGACCATGAAGGTTATAACCCAATCCCATCGTTCATAGAAGTTGGCATATTTTTTATCAGTAGGGCTTCTCATAATTCATCTCCTGGTTAATCGGAACTGTATACAGCATCACTTGCTTGATTACTTTCTGTAGTCATACCAGCGATGTCGAGTAATGCTGAAACTGTAAGAGCTGATCCATCAGTATACCCTATATTGTTATAGGTATCCATATCGAATTCTTCATCATACAAGAGTTTCATACAGATAGCTAAATCTTTTTCGAAGGGATCATCACCGGATAATCTGCATGAGATTAAGTGATGTTCAGGTGTATCAACTTCATATATGTTTATGTGTAAGGGTAGTTTTCTTTTAGGGATTGCATAGATACTTACGTAAGTATCTGTATTTTTTATACGGAGTTCACAGCTTTGACGAGCATCATTCTTATACTCGATAAGTTTTGCTATCATTTTTTCATAAGCATCAATGATAGGTTGCACTTCTTCTTTGAGTAGGTAGTCACCATTAGCTGGTTCTACTTCGACCATTTCTTGATCAGGAAATCGATCATCCATAGTAAGCATCTTATAATATTTAAGATTCATGTTAGAGCCTCCAAGTTAAAATGGAGAGCCCCCGGAGTGGGAGGCTCTATGATAGAAGGAGTCTTAGGAGACCAGGGAGCTATCTTTAGTATTAGATTTTTTATCAAATCCATCAAGAGAGCTTACTAAAAAGTTTGCTTGTGTAGTAGTATTTCTTTTCTTGGCGTTTGGATTGACCAGAGCACCCATGATCAGGGAAGAAGTTTTCTTACCGTCTTTGCTATCATGACTGTACCAGTCTTCAGATATTTCTTTTAGCTCTTCATTGAATTGCTGCCAGAAGTTTCCGATCAATTCATTAGGCAGGATAGCTACATATTTGGTGAGGTTAGTTTTCTGGAAAGCGGATAACTTTGTCTTGATATTTTTCTTGATGTAAGCAACAAGCATATCATTATAAGCTGCCAGTTCAGGAGTGCGCCCTATCGCTACGATACCAAGAAGCTTTTCGTTAATCTCTTCTGAGTACTTATTGAGGATGGTGTTAGCATCAAGAGCATCATAATCCATTTCGATAAAGGTTTTGAATGCTGTACTTGCACCTGATCCTACGAATGCCCCCGATACAAGGATAAGAGATGAGTAAGCTTCCTCATTTTTTGATAGAGGAGCAAACTTGCGCTTACCTGCTTGATTGTCTGACTCGAATTTCTTAAGTGTCTTCGAGAACATTTCCCATGCCCTGCGATCATGGACTTTTACTACACCACGTTTAGCAGCTTCTTTTAAGAGTTCAGGAGTAGGGTCAAGGTATTCAGGTTGCTTACGAAGGAATTGAAGGATTGCATCATGGATAGCACCTTCAGTTTCACCCCATGAGAACCATTCCTGAAAGGAAGGTCTGAGATCTATGAGAGCGAAGCGAGACAAGAACGCTGTTTCCATTTCATTGACTGTATAAATACTGTCATCACCATTGATTGCAGCAACAACCCGCCAGCCTTCAGGGAGAGACCGAAGATTCAACCGGCGATCAAGTACAAGTTCAAAGGCTGCTTGTTGTACTTCACGATTTGCTCTATTGATTTCATCAAGGAATAGTATACCTTCATTACCATAGCGACCGAGGGATATTTCTTCTGTTAAACCTAACAGGTCTTTAAGCTCAAGAGCATCAGCTTCTTTGAGGGGGAAGAATTCAGGGGGGGCAAATACTGTACGTCCCTTTATATGAAATGGCATACCCTTAAGATCACCTACATCATTCTGACTCAATCGAAAATCGACGCAAGGGATACTAAGTGCCTTGGCTACCTGCCGGACTATAGCAGACTTACCTATGCCATGATTCCCTGAGATCAGAATACTAATCTCAAGAGGAAGGTTCATAAGCATATCTTTGGTCTGAGTGATATTCATGATAGACATAGAAACTCCGATGTTATATGGTTGTGGATATAATATACTCTTTTATAATGAGCAGTGCAAGATAAATCTTATAGTTTTTATAAGATGTTTGATGTGAGCCTCCTGGGGTAAGAGGCTCTGTGATAGAGCCTCGGTGATTAATCGTCTTCCGTCCAGAGATATGTACTTTTAGATACGACTAACCCGGAGCGGCTTTTACCTCCCCCGGTTTGTTCGCTATGGTAGTGTACTATAGGCTTACCTAATTTGTGTTCGATAGTCACATCTTTACTGAAGTTTCCATTACCTGATCCAAAGTAATGTCCTTTAGCCATGTGATAACTTTTGCCATCAAAGGATCTTGGCGAGTAAGATGAAGGATCTAAGTTAGAGACTCCTTTAAATTGCACAAGAAAACTTTGTAGGGCATGCTTACCCGCTGGACTGATTTGGTGGAAGTCTGCGGGAGTATACCGCTCCCCGGTTTGGCAGGATGTTTCTTCCCATAGCTTCATTATGTACTCATCAGTAATGAAGTAGGGATCAAATTTCTTTTTGAATTGTTCAAAAATTTTAAAGGTTTTGTTTCGGATAGGTTCATAGGACTTGATTAAGCTCATGGGTAAGAACTGACCGTGTCTACCATCTCTTTTAGAAGTATAACAGAGATCGTTACCGTGTTTAAAGAAACCACTGAAGATATATTCAGTGACATTCAGTTTAGTGCAACGACGATTAATCCTTAATGTGAAAGGTGCATTAAAAGTGATTTTTACTTTGCATATTCTTGACAGGAGAAGTATGTTCTCCAGATGATCCTCCGGATTAGAAAGGATCTTAGATATAGTCTCATCATTACCTTGCCCCAGCATGAGAGGGAGAGTGTCAGGCAGTATCATAGAGCCTCCTTATCGCCATAGAGATAATCTCCAGGCGGCTATTGTTGGTTTGGTAAGGTCATCAGGGATAAGACTCTATAGTGGAGCCTCCAATGAAGGCTCCTTCCCGGTGACAGATGTTAGCCATGAACCTACTCCTTCATTTTAAGTTGCTCTCCATATCGCCATGTACCATCATCGAGGGTCACGGTGAAGAACTCCTTGGCTAACCAAGGAACAGCGGGGACATCTACCCCATCAAGTACTGAGTTCTCAGTAAGCGTGATGGAGGTCACCTTTGCAAGGGTCACATTATTACGACCATTAATAGCGAGCACAGTATCACCTACATAGAGAAGACGTCTGACTTTCGCCGGGTCTTTGATGTGTGCAGCTTCTTTCATAGAACCTTCTTATCAAGTTGAGATCCATATGCCCATAGACCAGGCTTTATCCCTACTAAGATATTCTTTCCTATAAGTTTATTCCAAGGGATAGAATCAATAGGAGTGCCCAGGGATCTATCACTTCCACCTTCTGGAGTGATAATGATACCTATCACTTCAACATTAGAAGGATTATTTGCCCCCCAATGACCTTTCCAGCTTACTATATCACCGAGAGTAAGCAGATCATCACCAGCATTATTAGATTCTTTCATAGAGCCTCCTTGTTAACCGTTAGCTAAGCGTGAAGTTGCAATATTATACCAATTTTCTTCCCCGGTAGCACGGGGTATAATCAGAGGGATAAATTCGAGTGATGCGTAGTAGGCTATGATTGCTCTGCTAAATTTGCATTTTCTCCACAAGACTTTGAGAGCCTTTATGGTAGAGCCTTCAATGAACTTCTGTACATCCTCCAGCGTGGTAATCTTAGTATCTGAGTTTCGATCTATCTCATAGACAGCGTAAGGAGTAGCGTCAGTTGAACCATCCTCAGAGATAACCATACCATCTTCAAAGATATACTCCTTAAATCTAATAGTAATTATCCAGCCACCATCTCGTGTTGAGATTTGAGCATTACCAAGATACTCATTAAGACGATCCTGGGTTATTCTTGTTTGATACCCACCATTACGTACTTTAATAGATCCATCAGGAAAGAATTTGATGATAGGTGTAGCATATAAGCGAAGTGCTATGAATTCATCTTCCTTGAAAAGGGTAGTGTTGGGCTTGAGTTTATAAGTATCCTTTGAACCAAGTAAGCTTGTAGCTGCTAAGTAGTTCATATCAAATCTCCTTATGTTAAGTTATTGTAATGGTCGTGGTGAAGAGGCTCTACTATAGAACCTTATTAAACTATCGAGTGGATCTTTTCTTCACTATCGGGGCAGGTACATCAAATTTTTCTCGTATT
>Ga0184631_10000119_pt1 | contig 14397 bp, 10 predicted proteins | sample PLM4_90_b1_FD_133160 | JGI IMG/M metagenome (GOLD analysis project Ga0184631, IMG submission 133160) | Groundwater sediment microbial communities from an aquifer in East River, Colorado, USA - PLM4_90_b1 | ecosystem: Environmental > Terrestrial > Soil > Riparian zone | place: USA: East River... | reverse complement strand
ATCGGTCATCGAACCCGCGGCCACTCAGGGCGAGGTAGTGAGTCCCGACAAGCCGCTTTTTACGGTGGCAGACCTGTCAAAGCTCTGGGCGGTCATCGATATCTACGAGAAAGACCTTGGACGAGTGAGGTCGGGAACAGGGGTGAAGGTCAGAACGACTGCTTATCCCGACCGGAACTTCAAGGGCGTTATTTCCTACATCGGCGACGTGCTGGATGAGAAGACCAGAACGGCCAAGGCGCGCGTTGTTGTTGAAAATGCGGGCAGGCTCCTGAAACCGGGCATGTTTGCGACCGTGCTCATAGAGGCTGCAGGCGCGGCCGAACGGCTTATCGCCGTTCCTGAAGAGGCGGTCTTTCTCGACGGTCCCAAAAACTATGTTTTCATACAAACCGCTCCGGAGAATTTCGAAATGCGTGAAATAGCGGTGGGCCGGACGCTGGGGAAACGCATGGAAATAATCCGTGGAATCACGAAGGGAGAGCAGGTTGCCGTCAAGGGCGCGTTCATTCTTAAATCAGAGCTGAAAAAAGGCGAACTTGTCGACTAACATGGCCATGGCAAGTAATCAGTGACGGGAGCTTATAAATCATGCTGGAAAGACTTATCGAATATACGCTGAAGCAGAAAGGGATGGTCATATTGCTGTCGCTTCTGATAGTGGCGATCGGATTGTACTCTTATTGGAAATTGCCGATAGACGCTTTCCCGGATGTTACGAATATCCAGGTCGACGTTGTCAGCTACGCTGACGGTCTTTCGGCGATAGAAATCGAACGGAATGTAACTTACCCGATCGAGATGGCAATGCGCGGCCTGCCCGATATCGAGCAGATGCGTTCGGTTACCAAGTTCGGGCTCTCGATCGTAACAATTGTTTTCAAGGATACGGTCGATCTTTATTTTGCCCGGCAGCTGGTATTTGAGCGCCTGGCGGAAGCGCGGGAAAACGTTCCTCAAGGCGTTGAAGTGGCTATGGGACCAATCGGCACGGCAATGGGGGAAATTTATCAATATACCCTCGAGGGAGAAATGCCGAAAGACCCGCTCCAAAAAATATCATATTTGACGAACCTGAGGACCATTCAGGAGTGGATCGTCACGCCGCAGTTGAAGAGTGTCGCCGGTGTGAACGAGATCAACTCCTACGGCGGGTATTTCAAACAGTACCAGGTGATCGTGTCGCCGGAAAAGCTGCTGCAGCACGGCATAACCGTGGAAGATGTTTTTGCGGCTATCGAAAATAATAATGAAAACGTCGGCGGTAACCTGCTCGAACGGGGTGCGGACCAGTTCATTGTCCGCGGAGTAGGGCTGATTAAGGATGTAAGCGACATCGAGAACATCGTCCTGAAATCGACGGGGGGCACGCCGACGTCCATCCGCGACGTGGCCCAGGTGAAGGTCGGCGAGGCTGTCCGCATGGGCGCCGCCATAAAGAACGGCAAGGATGAATGTGTCGGCGGTATCGTCATGATGCTGCGCGGCGAAAACAGCCGGGACGTTGTGCGACGGATAGCGGGAAAAGTCAAGGATATCAATGAAAATAATATTCTTCCCGAAGGCATCAAGATCGTTCCCTATTACGATAGAAGCGATATTGTGAACGCAAGCGTCAGAACGGTAAACAAGGCGCTGATTGAAGGCGCGCTTCTTGTTCTCATCATATTGTATTTATTGTTGAGAAGCATCAGAGGGAGTATCGTTGTGCTGATTGCCTTGCCGCTTTCATTGTTTCTGACGTTTATTGTGATGAAGCTGGCCGGATTGAGCGCGAATTTAATGTCCCTCGGCGGAATAGCCATCTCCATTGGAATGATTTTGGACTCAACGATAATCGCGGTGGAAAATGTTCAACGCCACTTTGCGGAGATGAAAAAAGGCGAACATTCGGCAATGACGGTCCTTAAGGCCGTCATAGAGGTGCAAAAGCCGAGTATATTTGGCGTCTTGATAATTGCAATAACGTTTCTTCCGATTATTTCTCTTGAAGGAATTGAAGGGAAGATGTTCGGACCGCTTGCAATAACCGTTGCAATAGCGCTGCTATCGTCGTTGTTTCTCTCCGTTTTGGTTATCCCGGTTCTGTGCCTTCTTTTCCTGAAACCACATCCTGAAAAGGAAAGTGTCATCATGGAATACGCCAGGGAGCGGTATGTGCCGCTTCTGGAATATGCAGTGAATAAGAAGAAAGCAATACTGAGTATTGCCGGGATCTTCCTGCTCATTTCTCTTTTTCTCGTAACAAGACTCGGTACGGAGTTTATTCCTACCATGGATGAAGGCGCTTTCGATATGGATGTGTCCATGCTCCCCGGTGTTTCCCTGGCAAAAGCGATGGAGGTGAATCAGCAGGCTGCCGAGAAATTGAAACAGTTTCCGGAACTAGGCACCATCGTGGGCCGAATAGGACAGACCGGGGTAGCCCTGGACACGCGGGGCACGGACAAGACGGGCTACGTGGGGATATTCACGCCGAAGAGCGAATGGAAGCGGGACATATCAAAAGAAGAGCTGACCAATGAGATGAGAAAGTCGCTGGAGCCGATTGCGGGGATCACCTTCGGGTTCAGCCAGCCGATCCAGTGCCGCATCGATGAACTGGTGGCCGGCACCCGGGCGCAGCTGATCGTCAAACTTTTCGGCGACGATATCGATGTGCTGAGCGAAAAATCCGCGAAAATCGCCAAGGTGCTTTCGACGATCAGAGGGGGTATTGACCTGAGCGCGGAGAAGGTTTCCGGGCAGCCTTATCTGACCGTCAACATCAACCGCTCGAAGATCGCCCGTTACGGCCTGAACATCAGCGATGTGCAGAAGGTGATCGAGATTGCCGTGGGCGGCAAGACCGCATCGCAGCTGTACGAGGAAAACCGCAATTTTCCCATCACGGTGCGTCTGCCCGAGGAGAAACGCAACTCCCTGGAAGCGATCAAGAACCTGATGATCACCACGAAAACGGGCCTCAACGTTCCCCTCGAACACCTGGCTGAAGTGAAGCTGATCGAAGGGCCGGTCCAGCTCAGCCGCCAGGACGGAGTGCGCCGGATCGGCATCGAGATGAACATCACGGGCCGGGATATCGGCGGCTTTGTCGCCGAAGCAAGGCAAAAGATCAGGGAGCAGGTCAAACTGCCTGCGGGCTATTATCTTACCTGGGGCGGTCAATTTGAGAACCAGCAAAGGGCGATGAACAAGCTGATGATCATCGGACCCGTTGCCGTGGGCCTGATCATGCTTCTCCTCTATCTATCGTTCAGATCAATCCGCCTGTCTTTGCTGGTCATTTCCAACCTGCCCTTTGCTCTCATCGGCGGGGTCTTCGCTCTCTATCTGTCCGGCCAATATTTGTCCGTGCCGGCGTCGGTCGGATTTATCGTTCTTTTCGGGGTTGCGGTGCTGAATGGGCTGGTGCTGGTATCGCGCATCTCGCAATTGCGGGAAGAAGGACTAGATTTGCAGAAGGCAATCAGAAAGGGAAGCCTTGACCGGTTGCGGCCGGTATTGATGACGGCATCAATATCAATTTTCAGTTTGCTGCCGATGCTGCTGGCAGGCGGGACCGGTTCGGAAATACAAAAACCCTTGGCCACAGTCGTTGTGGGCGGGTTGTTTACTTCAACGTTGCTTACGCTGCTAATTATTCCTTCAGTTTACAGCTGGTTTGAAAAGAGAGAGGCCGAAGCGGAAATGTAATGAATGAAAGGACAGGGGACATACTATGAAAGAGATAAAAGCGATAATACGGCCCTTCAGATTGCTGGAAGTAACGGAAGAGCTTCATAAAATTGAAGGATTGCCAGGTGTAACGGTGTCGGAGATCAAAGGCTTCGGTAAAAGCAGGGCCAGGAATGCGCAGGATAAGATTGAATACGAGATGGTGGAATTTATTCCACGAATAAAACTGGAAGTTGTTGTTCAGGATGAGATGGCTGATGAGGTCGTCAACGTGATTCAAAAATTCGCCCATACGGGAAATACGGGCGATGGGAAAATATTTGTGATCCCGGTGGAAGAAGCGGTAAAAATAAGAACGAATGAAAGGGGAAGAACCGCGATTTGACGCGCGGCATTTTGTTGCATAGGCACATAAGGCGCGTGGAAAAGCATGGAAGCATTAGATCTGGTTTTTCTCGCCTGTGATTTCTGTAATGTTTTTTGTGCGTTCCCGCTTCTAGAACCTTTTCCTTGGTCATTCATAGTAACAGATACCCGGCGGGTTTTAAAGCGGAATGATGCGCACGGAGCTGAAAGTTTTGCGGCGGCCCACTAAAAAAATATTTACTTTCATCCTGTGGAATGATATATTCAGCTCACGAGAAAAAGAGAGATCTCAAATTGTAATTTGCGGACTGACGCGCCCGGTGCGATGCTTGATACGGCACTGACCGGGAGAGAGGGCTGGATTTCGATGAACTGCATCGTTGCCGGCCTTTTTTGTTTTGCGGTTTTTGAGGTGATTGGGCGGGAACAGAATGGGAGAGAACCAGCGAGGCGCGGGCATGGCCTCGACATTCCACGGGGAGGTGTTACCATGGGTTTCTTTGGCAAGCTGTTTGGCAAGGATGAGGAGTTGCCGGTTTTGGACGCGGCCAGCCCGGCATCGGTAAGGCTCGGGAAGTTCAAGAACGAACTGGAGACGTTCGTAGGCAAAATGAACGACCGTCTCGAGTTTGTACCGGCCGACGACGCCATCTATGTTTTTATCGGCAAGCCGCCGGGAATGTTCGGCATGGCGTGGTTCCATGACGGCAAGGAGCACAATTTCAAGACCATGGCGGCGGCCAAAGGCCTCTCGCAGAAAAAACTTCAGAACATGTCATTGAAGCTCGGCGAGGCCTATGCGAAATGCATGGAAGAACCCAAGTTCTCATCCTTGATCGGCGGGAAGAAGATCATCGTCCATCCATCGGAAAACCTGCTCAAAGACGTTGTGCAGATCATCCATGTTCTGGAGTAAGGGCCGCTCATTGAAAAGCCGCTGAAATACAATCGGGCGGCCTTCGGGCCGCCTTTGTTTGGTGCCCGGTATCCACCTGCCTGTTGCTGCTATTTTCAATAACCTTCGTCCTCGCATGCTTTGTTGTTTCCTGATACAGCAGCTCTTACCCTTCTCATTGCCCCCCGATAAACGAGGGCGCTACGTACGCATCCTGTAGCGCCGGGGTTTATCCCCGGCGATCTATCCGGCCGCTGCTTAATATATTGCAGGGCCGGACCAAAAAGAGTTACAATGGACAGCAACCGATCGTACCGGAAAGGAGAGCAACAGAATATGTCTGAACAAACGGTCAATATTAGTATCGCTGTTCTTTTCTTCGTCGTTCTCGGGATCGTGAAGAACCGGTTCGGCATGGGCTGAGGGGCCGGCAACGATTCCTTCTGTAGAAGGGACGAAAAACCGCAAGAAAAGGAAGGCCATAAAAAGACACTCTGATGCAAACGCGGTAATTGCGCCTGTTGCATCAGTTTCTAGTTCAATGTCAAATTGACATTCTGTCCGGCCCATGGTATATCTACCCACCTGCATATTCCCCGCTCTGGAGGCCCCATGATCGGCACGAAGCTTTACCAGAAAAAATCGCTCTCCGATTTTTTCCTGATGATGTACGGTATTCTGGCGCTTATCGGCGTGGCGCTTACCGGTGTTTCCCTGTATCGCAACCAGAACCCATCAGGCCCCGAAGGGTTCACGCTCATCTTTGGAGCGGGCATGTTCTTCATGACCTGGTATAAGCGCGGGCAACCCCGGGTGATCGTGGGAGATGTCTTTCTGGAGCTGAAGCAGCAGTTCAAACCCCAGTTTGTGACCTACAGTAAGATCAGCACGGTTACACGGACCAAGGACAATCAGCTGGTTATTGCGGTGCGGGAGGGCCATGACATCAAAAGAATAACGGTCTGGCTCAAGGACCTGGAGGCGGCTGACGCCGATCGTCTGGAAAATTTTCTCCGAAAAAAAGGATGGAAGGCCTGAAATGCAATTCGGAGTGCGGAGTTTGGAGAGGTGGTTATCGTGATTATCGAAGCTATTAAACAGTTGCTCGGCAAAAAACCGCTCGTTCCCCGTGAAGAGGTGAAGCGGCTGTGCGCGCTTCCGAAAGACGTGGCGCGCAAGGAGATGAGCGCGATCTTTTACGATGTCAGTGTGCGGCAGTCCTCGGAATTCGTGAAGCAGGAGCTCGGTCGTGGCACGGATTCCCCTTTCCATGGCATATCCGCGGCGGCACTCTTCCACGAGATGCTCGCGGTGACCTTCTGGATACTTGATACCGGCATTGCGGGAGGGAAGCGCGACCTTATGCAAGGGCTCCATGGCCACTATTTCAACCACTTCAGCTCCACCAATCCCTCTGAAGAGCGGCATCGTGAACTTATGGACAAGTACGCCGGGTATGAGGGAACGTGGAACGAGATCACCGGTCATCAGGATGAATTTGGCGAACAGGTTTTGCGCAATATTTTTGGACAGGACGAGGACAAACTGATACGCCAGCGGTCGTTCTGGATCATTACCTATACCCATGATACGATGAAGACCATCAAGCCTCTGAAACGGCTGTGGTCAGCGGCTGGTTCCAGGTCAGCCGTGTAAAAGAGTATGCCCAATAATGATCAATGATCGATCTATGAGTGTTACCATTTGTAGCTCCTGGGTATTTTTATATGTGGATATTTGTTACATTCTTGAAACGGTAAAACGCAAATGATATTGAGACGTTACAATAGTTATGAATTGTAATTGTATGCTTTATTGTAGCGGTAATAATTGACCTATAGGTGACAGGTTATTGATCATAATGCCAGGTTATGGTCCGGTTTTAGAAAACAACATCAGGTAATGATAAAATAGCGATTATTTTCAATGTATTGATGTTCCGTTAAACAGTAGTTTTCCGCAGTCCCGTCATGTTGTTCGTTCTCGTTATCATCAACCATTCCCACTTCTTTATTCTCTCCTGAAATTAGCACGCGTCCTCAATCTCGCCAAGCATCGTACTGGCATATTTATTGCTCTTATATTTATTGCAAGCTAATTATAGGAGCACCATCCTTCATCATGCCTATTTCCGAAGACATAATGAAATTTTTAAAAACAGTTCCGCCGTTCCAGTTTCTGGGAGATGACGACTTGAAAAAAGTCGCGGCCGATCTGACGATGGAGTTCTATCCCAAAGACACCATTATCCTGCGGCAGTCCGGACAGGCAAGCGATGCCCTGCGGCTCATCAAGAAGGGGGGCGTCAAGGTCTCCCTGAGAACTGAGAATGGCGAGGACGTGACCATCGACCATCGGGGAGAAGGCGATACGTTCGGATTGGTCTCTCTTATGGGACGGGACAAGCAAAAGACAACGGTCATTGCCCTGGAAGACTCCATCTGCTATCTCCTGGGCAGGGAAAAGGTCCTGGGCCTGATCGAGACCAAACCCGTGGTTTCAGAGTACTTCCTCCGTTCCCACTTCACCACCTATGTGGACAAGGTGTATCGGGAGATGCACAGCAAGAGCCTGTTCTACGGGAGCAGCGACCATCTGCTGTTTACGACCCACGTGGGCGATATCGCCTCCCGATCGGTAGTTACCGTGGGCGATGACGCCACCATTCAGGACGTGGCGCAGGAAATGGTAAAAAACCGCATCAGTTCCGTTATTGTGACGGACCGGAACACCCTGCCCGTGGGTATTGTGACGGACCGGGACCTCCGTGAAAAGGTCGTGGCGCGCGGCAGGAGCGTTCAGGATTCGGTAAAAGACATCATGTGCCTCCCTCTCGTCCGGGTTGATGCAAAGGACTTCTGTTTTGAAGCGGTCCTGAAAATGATCAAGCACGGCATCCATCACATCCTGGTGATTCAGGAAGGCATGCTCAAGGGGGTCCTGACGAACCATGACCTTATGATGCTCCAGGGCACGTCGCCGCTTTCCTTTGCCAAGGACCTGGAGAGCCAGGAGAGCGTGGACGGTCTGGCGCCGGTGTCGATCAAGATCAACCGGGTGGTGGGGCTCCTGCTGAAGGAAGGCGCGCGGGCGAGCAACATCACCCGGATCATCGCGGAACTGAACGACCGCCTGGTGAGGAAGGTGCTGGAACTCGCCGAAAAGAAGTTCGGCCGGCCGCCGGTCGCCTACTGCTGGCTTTCCTTCGGGAGCGAGGGCAGGAAAGAGCAGACCTTCAAGACGGACCAGGACAACGCCATTGTCTACGCGGACCCGGCAACGCCGGAGCAGGAAGAGGCCGCGCAAAGGTATTTTACCTCCTTTACCCTTTTTGTGCGGGACGGCCTGGTGCAATGCGGCTTTCCGCTCTGTCCCGCCGATTATATGGCGAGCAACCCGAAGTGGCGCCAGCCGCTGTCGGTCTGGAAAAAGCTTTTCTCCACATGGATCGGCCATCCGACGCCGGACGCGATCCTCCGGTCCCTGATCTTTTTTGATTTCCGGCCCCTCTACGGCGAGGAATCGCTGGCGATCGAGCTGAGGAGCCACCTCATGAAGAACCTGAAGGGACAGAACCTGTTCCTGGCGCAAATGGCCGTGGCAACTGCACGGAACCGTCCGCCCCTGGGGTTCTTCAAGACCTTTCTGGTTGAAAAAAATGGAGAACACAAGAACGAACTGAACCTGAAGCTCAGGGGCATCGGGCCGCTGGTGGACATCGTGCGGCTTTATTCACTGGAATCAGGGGTGGCTGAAACATCGACGCTTGAGCGCATCGAGGCCATGCGGGGAAAGAACGCGGCCATCGACTCCATGGGAGACGAGCTTGCGCAGGCCTTCGAGTTCATTACCCTGCTCCGCATACATCACCAGGTGACGCAGATCGAGCAAAGCCAGGCCCCGGACAACTTCATCAATCCCTCCAGGCTGAGCAACCTGGAAAAGAGCACTCTGAAGGAAGCCTTTCAGGTCATCTCGACGCTGCAGGACGGCATTATAGACAACTATGGACCAGGCATGGTCGGGGGAGGGTGATGGCGATGCTGGGTGTGTTCAAAAGAGAACCTGCCGTTGTCATGGATGAGCGCTTCTTTCCCGGTCAGTCAACGCCCATCGACCAATGCCGTTATGCGGTCATCGATACCGAGCTTACGGGGCTCGATTTTAAAAAAGACTCCATCGTGTCCATCGGCGCGGTCGCCATGACCGGCGGAAGGATTTATCTGGGCGGGACGTTCTACGAGATGGTGAGCCCCAGGACGGCGTTCCGGTCCGAGAGTGTGGTCGTCCACAACATTATGCCTTCGGAGGTTGTGGGGAAACCGTCGGCCGACATCGTGATTCAGGACCTCCTGACCTTCTGCGCGGGGACGGTGGTGGTGGGGCATTTCCTGTCCCTGGACCTGCACTTCCTGAACAAGGAACTGAAGGCAGTGTCGGGCAGGCCTTTCCCGAACGTCGTGGCCGACACGTGGCGGATCCATTCCTGGATCCAGAACCAGACCGATGCGGCCAGCAGGGATTTCGGAGAGAGCGGGGACCGCGACCTGCTTACGCTGGCAAAAAAATATAACGTTCCGGTGGCGCAGGCCCATGACGCTTTGGGCGATGCCTTTATCACAGCGCAGCTTTTTCAGCGGTTCCTCGCGATCCTGCCCGGACTCGGGGTGAGGACCATTAAAGAGCTTCTGAAGATCGGAAAACCATAAAGGGGGAGGTGAGGGGGGAGAAGAAAATACTGCCAAGATGCAAAGGCGGCGTACAGCGCACAAATTATTTTTTAAAGGAGGTTGAAAATGGCAAAAGAACTTGCAGGACTTGATAAAGAGAAGTTAAAGCAGTACTGGGCCGCGAACGTGAGACTCACGTCGATCGTGCTCCTCATTTGGTTCATCGTCACGTTTGTGGCAATCTTTTTTTCACCTGAGCTGAACAATATCGTGATTGCAGGCTTCCCGATGGGGTATTACATGGGGGCGCAGGGTTCGCTCATTATCTTCGTGATTCTTATCTTTGTGTACGCTTTCAAAATGAACGCTTATGACAAAACGTACGGTGTTGAGGAGGAGGAATAAATGAGCAAAGGCACAGGAGGAGTTGGAGGCGCATCGTTTCTTGACAACCTCGGCAAGATCTACGCATTTTATACCATTGGTTTCATCGGTTTCGTGATCGCCCTCGGCATTGCCGAAGCGTACTTCGGCATGTCACCCCTTATGATCGGCTATGTGTACATGGGCATCACGATCGGCTTGTATGCGGTCATCGGCATCTCGTCGCGCACCGCGAAGCTCTCGGAGTATTACGTTGCCGGGCGTTCGGTCCCGGCGCTGTTCAACGGCATGGCAACGGGCTCGGACTGGATGTCCGCTGCCTCGTTCATCGGCATGGCCGGCACCATCTACGGCCTGGGCTATGACGGCCTTGCTTATATCATGGGCTGGACCGGCGGCTATGTGCTGCTCGCCGTCTTCCTTGGCCCGTACCTCAGGAAGTTCGGCCAGTATACCATCCCCGACTTCCTTGGCGCGCGGTTCGGCGGGCACGCGGCCCGGTCCATCGGCATTATTGCAGCGATCTGCGCGTCGTTCACCTACCTCATCGCGCAGGTCACGGGCGTGGGCATCATCATGTCCCGCTTCCTGAACATCGACTTTACGGTCGGTGTGTTCGTGGGCCTCGGCGGCATCCTGGTCTGCTCCATGCTCGGCGGCATGAAAGCCGTTACCTGGACCCAGGTGGCCCAGTATATCATCCTGATCTTAGCCTACCTGATCCCGCCCACGGTGATGTCCTACAAGACCACGGGTAACCCGATCTCCGAGATCGCCTACGGACAGGTGCTCCAGACGATCGATGCCAAGGAAAAGGCTATCAATGCCGATCCCAAGGAAATCCAGGTTATGGGTCTTTGGAAGGAAGAAGCGGATAAAATTGACGCGGACATAAAAGGCCTTCCCGGCAGTCTCGATGCCAAGAAGGCGGACCTGACAGCCAAGCTCGCGGCGCTCCCGGCGACGGCCCTTCCCGCTGATAAGGCGAAGCTTGAAAAGGCACTGCAAGCGCTTCCGGCAAATGCCGAGTTCGCAAAAGAAAAATGGAGCGATGCCAAGAAGGCGGCCTTGGGCAAGTCCAAGCCGATGAAACCCTATCTGCAGCCCTTTGCGCGGCTCGATATGAAGAACATGATGGCGCTTACCTTCTGCCTCATGGTGGGCACCGCCGGTTTGCCGCACATCTTGATGCGGTACTACACGGTGCCTTCAGTGAAGGAGGCCCGCATTTCCGTAGGCTGGTCTTTGTTCTTCATCTTCCTGCTTTACTTCACCGCTCCGGCTGTCGCGGCCTTTGCGCGGAACGCGGTGTTGGGTACCGTCGTCGGTCTTCCGATCGACCAGTTGCCGCAGTGGATGGCGAACTGGGGCAAGGTGGGCCTGGTCTCGTTCAAGGACCTGAATGCCGACGGCATTCTGCAGTTCTATGAGCTCACGATCGGCGCGGACGCCATCGTGCTTGCCATGCCCGAGATCGCGGGTCTGCCTTACGTGATCTCCGGCCTTGTTGCAGCCGGCGGTCTTGCCGCGGCGCTTTCCACGGCTGACGGTCTCCTGCTCACGATCTCGAACGCACTTTCGCACGATCTGTATTACAAGATGATCGACCCGAAGGCTTCCATCATGAAACGGCTCACGCTCTCCCGTGTGCTTCTGGTGGTCGTGGCGCTCTTTTCCGCATGGGTGGCGACCTTCAGATTAACGATCATCGTGGAGCTCGTGGCCTGGGCATTTTCGATTGCCGCGGCCTCGTTCTTCCCAGCACTCGTTATGGGCATCTGGGACAAACGGTCCAACAAGACAGGCGCGCTGGTCGGCATGTGGGTCGGCTTCGGCACCTGCATTATCTACATGGTCGGCAGCCGGTTCTACGGTCTCGACATCTGGGGCATCAAGACCATTTCGTCGGGTCTCTTCGGCATACCGCTTGGGTTCCTTACCATCTACGCGGTGTCTCGCATGACCGCGCCTCCGTCACAGGAGTTGCAGGACTTTGTTGAAAGCGTCCGCATCCCCAAGGGCGCAGCTCAGGCGCACGCGGAGTAGAAAATCTGTTATAATGGCAGGCAATGGTCCGTAGGGGTCATTGCCTGCCTTTTTCAAGACCGGCGATACTATCAGCGCAAATTGATTAACTAGTTGAAATGAAGTACAATCTACGCAGCCCTGGCTACGTGCGGTTATGTGAACCATAAAGGAATCATGAATATATTTTTCTTCCAATTCATCAATTATACGCTTTCATTCCTCATGTGGATGATCCTGGGCAGGATTCTCCTAACGCTTATGATCGGGAACCGAGACATGATCTTCACCCGTCTGTTCCAGAAGGTTACGGAGCCGGTCTATCTGGCCGTGCGCAAGCTGCTCCCCTTTGTGAAGGAAAGCTGCGTGCCTGCCGTGTCCGTATTGGCGATCATCATTTTACGGTTTGTCCTTATTATCCTTTTTACGCCGCCGAAGCCGCACTAAACCATCATTGACCGGCAGGGCCGGCGGTTTCATTTTTTTGCGGTCTCTTTACAGGGAGTCAGTTCTGTGGAATCATCGATCTCGATAGAAACAGCAAAACATGTCCTGCTCATTTTCGGGGTGGTTCTTGCCGCGGGGGCGTTTTCGGGCTTCCTCGCCCAGAAACTGAAGGTGCCGGATATTGTCGTGTTTTTGCTCGTTGGTATCCTGCTGGGCCCCGGCATAACCAATGCCGTGGATATAAAAGCCGATTCAGCGCTCAATCAGATCATTCTGATCTTCGGTTCCTGTTATATTCTTTTCGACGGCGGCGCGTCGCTCAGGCTCTCCGTCCTGAAGGAGGTCTGGATCACGATTGTGGTGATCGCCACGATCGGCGTGCTGATAACCGCCGCCATCACCGGTATCGCGGCATATTATGCCTTCGGGGTCCCGGCCATTGTCGCGCTGCTGCTCGGGTCGACCATTGCCTCAACTGACCCGGCGACGCTGGTTCCTATTTTTAAACAGGTAAAGATCAAGGACCGGGTGGCACAGACGGTCATGAGCGAATCAGCGTTCAATGATGCCATGGGCGCAATCATCACCTTTGCGGTCCTCGGTGTGGCCATGGGCACCGGACAGTTCTCGGTTTCCGCATCGCTGGCTGATCTGGCAAGACAAACCGTGATCGGGATCATTGCCGGCGGGGCACTCGGCTATGGCGCCGCGTTCCTCATCGCCCATGAGAAGTATGATTTTTTGGCCGAGTATGCCCCGGTGGTGACGCTGATGGCGGTCATCGGCGCTTATCTCGGTGCTGACGGTTTTCAGGCCAGCGGGTTCATGGCGGTGTTCGTGTTCGGCATTGTGCTGGGCAACAAGGACGCCTTCGGTTTCCGCATGGAGGACCACGAGCAGGAGAGGCTTGAAGAGTTCATCCTGACGACCGCGTTTCTGATGCGCATGTTTATCTTCATTCTGCTCGGCACTCAGGTGGACTTTGGTCTGATGGGCAGGTACCTGCTCCCTGGTGTCATCGTGGTCTTGATCTTCATGTTTGTGGCGAGGCCGGTGACCGTGTTCCTCTGCGCCCTGCCCGACAAGCGGGCAAAGTGGTCTGTCCAGGAAATGCTGTTCATGTGCTGGACCCGTGAAACGGGAGTGATTCCCGCGGCACTGGCGGGACTTTTGCTGGGGATGAAGGCGCCGGGAGCGCAGATGATCGCATCGGTCACGTTCATCGCCATTATCATGACGATTTTGATCCAAGCCACGACTACGAAATGGCTGGCACGAAGGCTGGGCCTGCTGATCGAATAGCATGGCATGACAACAGGAGCGCAATGCCCGAGGCGTTGTGATCCCGCGGCTTTCTGGCCGTACTGTTGAAAAATCTTGAGATATTCATCTTAATAAGGGAGGCAACCATGGCAGACGACAGTTTTCAGGTTCTATCGACGGAGAAAAGGACGTTTCCCCCGTCAAAGGAGTTCAGTGCTAAGGCTCATATCAAGAGCATGAAGGAGTACGAGCAGCTCTACAAGCGGTCCGTTGACGAGCCCGAAAAATTCTGGGCCGAAATGGCCGAAAAGAACCTCACGTGGTACAAGAAGTGGGACAAGGTCCTGGAGTACGATTTCCACAAGCCCTTTATCAAATGGTTTTCCGGCGGGAAGCTGAACGCCTCGGTGAACTGCCTCGACCGGTTCATCACCACGGCGACGCGCAACAAGGCCGCGCTCATCTGGGAGGCGGACAGCGGGGTCTATAAGACCTTCACGTACCAGCAGCTGTACTACGAGGTGAACCGCTTTGCCAATGTGCTCAAGAAAAAAGGCGTAAAAAAAGGCGACCGCATCACCATCTATCTCCCGATGATCCCGGAACTCGCCATCTCCATGCTGGCCTGCGCCCGCATCGGCGCTATCCACAGCGTCGTGTTCGGCGGCT
>Ga0184631_10000118_pt1 | contig 14409 bp, 12 predicted proteins | sample PLM4_90_b1_FD_133160 | JGI IMG/M metagenome (GOLD analysis project Ga0184631, IMG submission 133160) | Groundwater sediment microbial communities from an aquifer in East River, Colorado, USA - PLM4_90_b1 | ecosystem: Environmental > Terrestrial > Soil > Riparian zone | place: USA: East River... | reverse complement strand
GAAGATATCGATTATAAAACTCCCCGCGGAATCGATAAATCCATGATCCTAACTCTCCTCTCCTGTGACTGGATCCGAAAGCACCAGAACCTTCTTGTCTGTGGTCCCACCGGAGTCGGCAAAACCTTCCTTGCCTGTGCGTTCGCACAGAAGGCCTGTCGCGAAGGGTTTCAAACCTTTTATCTCCGCCTCCCTCAGTTCTTCTACCAGATCGCTCTGGCCCGGGCCGATGGTAGCTATGGAAGCTTTATGAAGAAACTTTCCAAAACACACCTGCTGGTCCTGGATGACCTAGGGTTGACCGCTCTGAACGACGCAGAGCGAAGAGATCTCCTTGAAGTCATCGAGGAGCGTCACGGCAGCGCCTCAACCCTTCTTACCAGCCAACTCCCAGTGGAACATTGGCACGATCATATCGGAGACCCTACCATCGCCGATGCTATCCTCGACCGGCTGGTTCACAACGCTCATCGTATCCTATTGAAAGGAGGTTCCATGAGAAGAAAACAAAAACTTGACGAAAGGTAATGGATCGGTAAAATATCTTAAAATCCCAGCGTCGCTTTCGCTCCGACCGAGGTGGCCGCCATGGATCGGAACGAGTGGCCGGAATCAGCGGAATAGGCACAATGCTTCTGCTCCTTTCCCAGCGACAATGATGGAACAGGGTTCACTCATACCGCTCCCCACTGGTGAATTTATTTCCTTTTGTTTTACCTTTCTATAGACATCAAAATAGAAAGGCATCCCCCCATCTTTTTCGGGATTTCAAATCCTGGGGTTATTTAAATTTCCCTTGTCCTCCAAAATGTAGGTTTTGGAGATGCAGAGACTGTTCTCTGGAAATTCCAATTCGTTGCCGAGAGCTTTTGCATCGATCAAAGGGTCTGCTTTCATCTTTCATTAAGATAATATCAGGACGAAAGGTTTCATAGGCAATAAGTTATGCCCTGGCAAATTTATCACTATCTGTCAGAAATTCTTTAATGGAGACCGAAGCCAACTTGGCATTGAAATACCCTAAGATAGGATAGTAAGGAACTCGATTTGGAGACTTTCTCTTATAGGCTGCCACATGTTGTTTTCCAGTAAAGTTTAATGTTACATTGTCTAAAAACTCCCCCATTATATCAAAATAGCCAAACTTTTTCTGAAGTCTTTCCCTGAATCACTTTTATTATCACTTTTATTATCTTTGAACCAATCCTAGTGTAATGTTACAATAACGGCTTTACAATGAGACACCTTCTCCAAGATCGAATCGACGTTTTTGGTCCAGACAAAAGGCTTGGGATTTTCGTTGTTCAGCCGAATATACTCCTCGATGGCGGCCACCAAGTCCGGCACGCTGCGGAAGACGCCTCGACGGATACGCTTGCGTGTGATCTCTCCGAACCATCTCTCCACCAAGTTCAGCCAAGACGAACTTGTCAGCGTAAAGTGAAGATGGAAGCGGGGATGCTTTTCCAACCAAGCTTTGACCTTGGGATGTTTGTGCGTTCCGTAGTTGTCGAGAATCATATGGATAGCCAGCCCCTCGGGGGTTTCTCGGTCGATCTGCCGAAGGAAATGCCGGAACTCTACGTTCCGGTGTCTCGGAAAACAGGTGCCGATGACCTTGCCTTCCAGCACGTTCAACGCCGCGAACAGACAGGTGGTTCCGTTGCGCTTGTAGTCGTGGGTCATCGTTCCGCAACGTCCTTTTTTCATCGGCAACCCAGGTTGCGTCCTATCCAGCGCCTGCACCTGCGACTTCTCGTCCACGCACAGCACCACTGCCTTGTCCGGCGGGTTCAGGTACACCCCCACCACGTCCGTCAACTTCTCGACAAAGCGCTTGTCCTTCGAGAGCTTGAATCCTTCCACGCGGTGCGGCTGCAATCCGTGCGCGTCCCAAATCCGGGATATTGTGGCGTTGCTGACTCCCGTGGCCTTGGCCATTGTCCGCGTGGACCAGTGAGTCGCATCCTTGGGCATTGTGTGCAGGGTCGCCTCAACGATCGCCTTGACCTTTTCGGCGGGAAGGGCACGCGAACTGAGCCCGTGGGGCGCATCTTCCGCCAGTCCATCGGAACCTCGTTCCTCGAACCGCTGTCGCCACTGCACGACCGTCGGACGACTGGTCTTCAGTGTATTGGCAATGACCCTATTGGGCAGACCCTGGGCTGCCAACAGGCAAATGCGTGCACGTAGCACAGTCCTTTGGGGGCTGGTCTTTGCCCGGACCCAGGCTTCCAACGTCGCGCGCTGCTCGTTTGTCATCTGCAATCTTTCGGCTGGCTTCCACATGAAGCCAACTGTAGCACACATTTGGCATATTGTAAAGATATTATTGTAACACTACACTAGACATAGCCCCAATATGGTGAATCAGTAAAGGCAAATACCGCCATCATGGTTGATCATCTGACCGGTGATGAAATTACTGTCATCACTGGCCAGAAAAATCGCTGTCCCCACAAGGTCTTCTGGAATAGAAATCCTTTTGAGACACTTTTGTGGCATCAGGAAATCTTCAAAGGACCCAAAAGGTAGAGCTTTGTTCTTGTCCAAATTCTCTCCGCCAGGAGAATGGGTGAAACCGGGGGCAATTGTATTCACGTTGATATTGAATCTACCTAGCTCACGGGCCATTGCACGGGTAAACGCCATGACCGCTCCCTTGGATGCAATATAGTGGGGAAACCCTGGAATGCCCTGCAGGACAGACTGCGAAGAAATATTGATAATTTTCCCACCTTTGCTTTTCATGTAGGGGAAAACGGCCTTGATGCAGTGGAAGGGACCTGTTGTATTCACCTCCATTACACGGTTCCACTCTTCAGTGGAAATTTCAGTAAATGGCTTTAGGACAATACTTCCAAAGATTGCTGCATTGTTCACCAATATGTCAATGGACCTGAATCGATCGAAAGTATCCTTGGCCATATCATTACATTGATCCTGGCGTGTGACATCAGTCTTGACAAAAATGGCCTCCCCACCAGCCTCCTCTACGGCCTTCACCGATCTTTCACCCCCTAAGACATCAACGATGACGATTCTCGCGCCTTCTTTTGCAAAACCAATCGCATATGCGGCTCCGATCCCTTGTGCAGCTCCTGTAATAATTGCAACCTTATTTTTCAGTTTCATGTACACCCTCCTCGGTTCATAGTTTTATTTCTTCTTTTTGACAGCAATATCCATACCAAACCAAAATTTAGTAATGGCAACTAGTATATCGTTTCACCAATATATTTACATTAGATCAGAAAGCATGAGCGAGATCGAATTTTTTCCAGCGATGCACAACCGGAGAATCATTGATTTCACTGATTCCCAACAGGATTCTTTCTTTAAGTTCCTGTTTAGAATTCACCCGAATGTGCTTCAAGAAGGTTCTGGCCATTTTACTGAAGAACCTTTCGACAAGATTTAACCATGAGCCGTGTTTCGGGGTATGAACATAAAGAAATCGTCCCGGTCTGCTGGCAAGGTACTTCATGGTCTCCTTGGAGATATGGGCAGAATGGTTATCCAGGATGATACGGATGTTGGATTCGGCAGGATAGTAAGCATCCATCTCTTTGAGCAACGAGATGAACTCACTACTGCGATGCCTGTCATGAACCTGGGCAATCACATGTCCATCGTGCAAATCCAAAGTCGCCAGAATCGACAAGGTCCCCAGACGCTTGTATTCATAGTCCCTCATCATTCTGGATTGCTTCCCCGGTTCAGGCATGATATCCGGTGCAATATTCTGGATGGCCTGTACCCCCGGTTTCTCATCCACCGATACCGTAATAACAGATGGAGTGTCACCCGCTTTCCCGGCTTCGTTTTGAAGATTGATCTCCTTGTATATGCACAAGACCTCCGCCATTTTCTGCTCAAATTCAGGATCGCGCCGCTCCTGATAATAGGCCATTTTATGAGGACGCAGCGGATGCTCATCAAGGATTCTCTGAATAGTCGCCTTCCCCGCTTTCTTCAAACAATCATGCCCCGCTTCCGGAGCATATTTCCTTGCATGATCGGCCAAAGCGCTTCGTGTCCACATCTCCGCAGCATAGCCATACTCTGTCGGTTTCTGGCAAGCAAGATTGATGACCCAAGCCTTCGCTTCTTCCGTAATCACTGGCTCCTTGGGCCGATGATACTTGTCTTTCAGTCCCTCTTCGATCCCCATAGCCAAGGTTTTATCTATCCATTTGTAAATCGTCGGTCTGCTGACGTGGACCATTTTTTCAATATCTATGATCGGTATGCCTTCTGAATATCGCAATAAAATACTGGCCCGTTGCACCTCTCTGAGTGGTGCCTTTCGTGAATTGGCAATGCGCTGTAATTGTTCCTTCTTCGCTGAGTCTAAAATCAACTTTGCTTTCTGGCTCTTCTGTGGTATATTGGTTCCCTCCTGTCGTTTTGGAAATCAATATACCACAAGCGGATCTATATGTAAAGCTTTTAATGAAACGTTATACTAGGTCATGAAAAAACTTTATTGTTTACAGCTCATTTGGGCAGAGAGCTAAGGTACATGTCAAACGCTTATTACAAGAAAATGATAATTATTCCCCAATCTGATTAATTTTAACCAAATTTGATAGTCACCAAAATTCTCCAATAACTCTATAATCTGCCTTTTTTACTTCCCTTTGGATTACAAATGAGTATACGATTCGCTTAGGCACTTATTTTGCACTTTAAAAATTAAGAAACCTACGATAAGATGTATTGCCAATCACTGGGTGGGATGATAATTCCTTTTGTTTTTTCGCTGATAATTAAGATAGAACAAATCATCAAATCATAAGGAGGTCAAGATGTAACAAAAAGCAAGGGATTTGAGGGAAACAATCGAATTTTTGAAGAGAGAAGGGGAACTTATAGAATTGGAAGGAGAGGTTGACCCAATATATGAAATAGCTGGTATACAAAAGGCCTTTGAAAATGGCCCTGCACTCTTATTTAAAAATGTCAAAGGTTACCCTGACATTAGAAACATCGGTAATCTATTTAGCAGGGTCGACCGAGCAGCAAAAATATTTAATGTGGAAAATCCTAAAAAGCTCAAATTCAAGTGTCTGGAGGCGATAAAAAAACCTATAGCGCCAAAGGTCGTTAAGGATGCACCATGCCAAGAGGCTGTCATTACGACTGGGATCGATGTAATGGGGACACTTCCTATCATCAAGCATACCGAGCGAGATGGGGGGCGTATTCTGGGAGGAGGCATTATTTTTGTCTCCGGAATTCGAGATCACGGGAGTGAACTTTGTTTCAAAAGGATGAACTTCCGGGGAAGAGATTGGGGCTCGCTATTTATCGGAATGCCGACCCATATGGGTCTGCTTCGGTATACAGAACGTCGAGGACAAGCTCATGCTAAGGACGCTTAGAATTTTTAACGGGAAACTCCAATGGAAGAATATCTGAAACCTACCGAATTCATTGAAAGCGAGAACCCTAAAATTTCAAAACTTGCTAGAGAAATAGTTAAAGGAGAACGAGACAGTAGAAAAAGAACACGCAGACTTTTTTATTTCGTGAGGGATCAGATTTCTTTCAGACCTATATTTTTCAATTACTTGCCCAAGGAAGAATTTAAAGCGACTGTAACTCTTCGGAGGGGTTACGGTTTTTGCCTCATGAAGGCTGTCCTCTTAATCTCTTTCCTAAGGAGTTTAAAAATACCATCGAGGCTCGTTTTAGCAGAGATCAGACACCATCAGCTCCCCGAGCGGGTAAAAGAAGGGCTCAAGAGCAAGAGCAATGTGATACCTCATGGATTCGCTGAGGCTTTCCTTGGAAAGAAGTGGATTAAATTGAATCCGACCTTTGACCTGAGCTATTGTGACGCAATGGATTACTTCCCGACGGAATTTGATGGTGAGAAAAATGCCCTCTTCCCTTCCGTTGATAGAAAAGGGAGGAAGTTGATTGACTATTTAGATATTATCGGCCGTTACAAAGATTTTCCCTATAATTTCTTTTTAGACTACCTCAGGGAAAAATACGGCACTCTTGATACACTTTTTTTCTCAGACGTGAACAAGGGCGAAACTTTCTATAAAGGTTGGTCATAAAAGACTGAGGAGGACACAGTCGACTTTTTCTGCAGGCGAATGAGTGTTGAAGCATATTAAGGGTGAGCCTATCAAAGTATGGACCAATAAAATTGTGAATATAAAACCGCACTGGCGAACTATCCTAGCTTGGAGATGCAATTTCGAGGTTAGATCTGATTTTCTGTAGCTCATGCTAAGGGGTCAATAACCCATATAATTTTTGCGGGGAGGTTAAGATGCAAGAAAAGACAAAGGAATTAAGGGGAACGATCGAATTTTTGAAGCGAGAAGGGGAGCTTATAGAAGTTGAAGGAGAGGTTGACCCAATATATGAAATAGCTGGTATACAAAAGGCTTTTGAAAATGGCCCTGCACTCCTATTCCAGAATATCAAGGGTTACCCGAGGGTGAGAGATATCGGCAACTTATTTAGCAGGGTCGATCGGGCAGCAAAAATATTTGATGTGGAGGACCCCAGAAAACTGAAATTTAAGTGTCTGGAAGCGATAAGAAAACCCATATCGCCGAAGGTTGTCGGAGAGGGACCGTGCCAAGAGGCTATCATTAGGACAGGGATCGATGTGATGGGCACCCTCCCTATTATCAAGCATACCGAGCGGGATGGTGGGCGCATTCTAGGAGGGGGTATTATATCTGTCACCGGAATTCGAAATGGCGGTACCGAGCTTTGCTTCAAAAGGATGAACTTCCGAGGAAGAGATTGGGGTTCTTTATTTATCGGAATGCCAACCCACCTCGGTTTGCTTAGGTACACCGAGCGTCGAGGGCAAGAAATTCCTTTAACAATAAACATTGGAACTCCACCGGCGGTCTCCATGGTAGCAGGAGCCGCTTTCCTCCATTCGGTCGTACCTTTCGGATCCGATGAGCTTGCCATCGCCGGTGGTCTTCAAGGTTTTCCTGTCGAAATCTGCAAAGCTAAGACGGTGGACGCCTACGCGATTGCCAACTCGGAGTGGGTGATCGAAGGTATTCTTACTCCCGAGCTGGTGTGGGAGACCGATGAAGCGGAGAAGATGGAGAAAGCTCGAACAACGCCTTTTTTCCCTGAATGGCCAGGATACTTGGGCACCGCCCTTAAGGCGCCAAAATTCCAAGTTACAGCGATAACTCATCGGAAGGACAGACCAATCTTCTACACCCCCCTCGCCCGGTCTTATGAATGCGGGTTGGGCCATCCTCTTACAGAGGCTTGCTTTTTCGAACTGGCGGAACGTATGAATCCTGGTTTTGTCATAGATGTACACATCCCAGATTCGCTTTTATGGGGCGGCGGTCTGGTATTTCAAGTCAGAAAGAGAGGAATGCGGGAAGAAGGGTATCAGAAGATGCTATTGATGAATCTGTTGGGAGACGCTTTTAGCGCCTATGGACTGAGATTGGTTATGGCAGTGGACGAGGATGTTGACATCTATAACGCCGACGACCTGTTGTGGGCCTTTGCGACTCGCGTCGAACCCAATAAGGATATTGTGCGGGGGCCAATAGGTATTGGAAGGATTAGTTTCCAGCCCCAGGAAGGCGCAGGTGCAGTAGTTCAAGAAAGTGTATTTGAAGGTCCCATTGGGATTGACGCCACGGTGCCTCTTCAGCTCAGGAAAACCGTTGTATTTGAACGGGCCCATTACCCTGTGGACCGAATCGACCTGAAAAAATGGTTTTCAAGAGACCAAATTGCTGCAGTGAAGCAAATGCAAACCGAATACGCGAGACTGGTGGCCAAGAAAGGATGGTAGGAGACCAATATACAGAAAAATGAGAGGTTGAAAGTTTGATCTTGACGAACGGTCATATTCTTACCATGGCGGGAAGAGAAATCCCGCGGGGAGCTTTGAGAATTGTTGATGGGAAGATAGCTCAAGTGATTGAAGGAGACCTGTCTAAAAAAGAACCTTCTTCAGATCGCGTGATGGATCTTAAGCGGAAAACTGTGCTTCCAGGATTTATCGATTCCCATGCCCATGTCATTTTCACTGGTTTTTCTTTGAGCTCAGTAGATCTCAGCCATGCCACATCTAGAGATGATGTCCTCGAAGCCGTCCGGGACCGAGTTTCACAAACGGAGCAAGGGGAATGGGTTTTTGGCACCCAGTTAGTCTATCGGAACATGAGGGAGAAACGAAATCCTACCATGAATGAACTTGACCAGGTGTCAGACAAAAACCCTGTCTGGCTTTTGTCTGACACCTGTCACTCTAGCGTGGCCAACTCCACTGGATTTGAAAAAATTGGTCTCCCTGCGGACTTTCCAGGCGTGGAAAAAGATCCTCTCACTGAAAAACCGACAGGAGGGTTCATCACTGACCCAGCTCACTTTGGGGCTAGTCGCCGTATTCTTGGCTCTCTCAAAAAAGAGGCCATACAGAGCATGATTCAAATGGTTTGTCAAAGGGCTGCGACCAAGGGGGTAACCACGCTTCATGCGATGGACGGAAGTCCAGATAGCGATCGGAATTTTCTAATTCTTCTTGAAACCATCCTTCAGGCACCTATCAAGGTGGTCCCCTATTTTCAAACGATGGATGTGGACCGTGTTCTAGAATTGGGATTGCCTCGAATAGGAGGTTGTCTCACCTTGGACGGAGCCTGGTCTGAACATACCGTTGCACTAAAAGAACCTTACCATGATCTGCCTGAATCCCAGGGGATGCTTTTTTATACGGACCAGCAGGTAGAAAGATTTGTTCAGAGAGCCCATGAGGCAGGACTCCAAATTGGAATGCATGCTATTGGCGATATGGCAATAGAGCAACTTCTGAACTCCTATGAAAAAGCCTTAGAAAAAGTTCCACGTGTAGATCACCGACACCGTATTGAGCATTTTTGTCTTCCCATGCCTCATCACATCGAAAGGGCGAAAACCCTTGGATTGGTCGTTGCAATGCAACCCATGTTCTCGTACAATTGGGGAGGACCTGAAGGGACCTATGTCCAATATCTTGGTAATGAAAGAGCAAACAGAATTGAGGATTATCGGGTTTTATTCGATAAGGGGATCAAGATCTGTGGTGGGTCTGACAGCCCTGTTACCTCCATTGACCCCATTATGGGCATTCATGCAGCAGTGAATAACCCCTTTTTTGATCATCGAGTCTCTGTTGAAGAAGCACTCTGTATGTTCACCTATAATGGGGCATGGTCAGCCCATGAGGAAAATCTCAAAGGTTCTATTGAAGTGGGTAAAGCAGCCGATTTGGTGGTGTTAACCGAAAACCCAAAGGCCCTGCCCTATAAAAACTTATCTAACCTGAGAGTGGCCATGACATTGGTTGATGGTAAAATAGTTTACGAAGGATAAATTTCCATTGATCCACAATCAACGATCCTTAAGGGATCAAGTGATCCGAAGAATGGATCAATTTTCTAAGAAAGAGAGGGGAATATGAAAAGCAAAAAGAGATGGATCGGTTCTGTTTTTGTATTGACTCTTGTTTTCCTTTGTTTTGACTCTCCTGTCCTTATCGCCCAGGAGACTTTTAAAATTGGGGTCATTCTGTCTACTGCCGGGAGATACGGCCCCATGGGAACGGGTCAAAAACTTGGGGCAGCCCTGGCAGTCAAAAAGATTAATGAAATGGGTGGGGTGAATGGAAGGATGATCGAAATGATCTTTGAAGATGATGAAGGAGATCCAGGAAAAGGGACGACGGCCATCCGAAAACTAATCTCTGTTGAAAAGGTCGTGGCCATTTTTGGTGCCTCTTCAAACATCGTATCTCACGCCATCTCTTTGATTGCCGAAGACATGAAGGTTCCCATCATCTCACCCGCTCCCAGTCCAAAACTTACTTTGGACAAAAGATTTGTTTTCCAAAATGTAGGCAGGGAAGAACTTCTAATTGAAAAGGTAGGTAAGTATTTCCAAAAGGTCAAGAAGTGGAAGAAAGTGGGTATCCTACATGATGACTCAGAATATGGGATGGACCTATCCAAAGGCATTGAAGAATGGTTGATTCCGAAAGGCTTTGTGGTTTCAAAAGCAAAATTCTCACCGCGGGCATCCGATGTCTCCCCACAGTGGCTGATTTTAAGAAAAGATGATGTGGAGGGTGTCTTTTTAGTGGGGGGACCTGCAATGGCACCGGCCGTCGCACTGAAGAATCGAAAACAACTGGGTATCACCATACCGGTCATTGCCTCTCCATCGTTAAACAATGAAAAATTTCTGGAGTTGGCCGGAGATGCCGCAGAAGGAATTGTCATGGTTTCCTATTTTCACTACGAAAAATGGACTCCGGGTGAATTAGCCCTTATCAATTTTATGAAGAAAGAGGTACCCGATATTTTTCCTAATCTCTTCCATGCCTTAGGCTGGGATGGCATCCATCTTTTCGCTAATGCGATGAAGAAAGTTGGTAATGATCCAGTGAGAATCCGAGACGAATTGGAAAAAACCAAGAAATACCAGGGAGCTGTGGGAGAATATAGTTTCAGCCCTGCCGATCACAATGGCCTTGGACCCGATACGCTTACATATGTGACGGTTAAAAAAGGCAAGTTCGTCTATATCGAAGAATGAGGAGAATGCTGGACATCGCCTACTTGCCAGGAAAACCAAGGGTCAGAGTGGATCGATGCTGGAATATAAATTGAAAATGGATCTGATAGACATTCTTCAACTCCTCATTTCTGGCGTCACGGTTGGAGGGATCTATGCGTTAGTAGCCCTAGGGTTTCATATTATTTACATCTCTACCAGGATACTAAATTTTGCTCATGGGGTAATCGTCCTCTGGGGAGGACTACTTGGATATACTTTGATGGTACATTTGAAACTCAATTTCTTCTTGGTTCTTGTTCTGGTCTTGCTGATCGGGTGGCTTTTCGGCATTCTATTTAATCGGATTGTCATCGAGCCTATCAAATACGTCAGTCCCGGGATCCAGATCATCTGCCTATTGGCGGTAAGCACTGTTTTTGAGAACATCGCCGCCGTAATATGGGGAAAGGAGCCTCTTTCCTTCCCGCCTTTCCCCTGGAGCAAAAATCCCATTCCCATTGGAAAATTGGTTCTTTTGCCCCAGAGTCTTTGGGTAATCGGCCTCACCCTTGTCGGTTTAACCATCACACAGTGGGTCCTGAAAGGAACCATGATAGGTAAGGCCATCCGCGCTACAGCCAACAACATTACAGCTGCAAGACTGATGGGTATCGACACAAGGAAAACTTACTCTATGGCCTTTGGGATTGCTCTGGCCCTGGGGGCTATGGCAGGAATGGTGATCAGCCCCCTTACCTTTGCAGGGGGATATTTGGCCATTCCTATTTTGATAAAAGGATTTACGGCATCCATCTTAGGGGGGATGGCGGCCCCAATGTCCTCGATCCTGGGAGGATTTCTTTTGGGAATAATGGAATCATTGGCCGCAGGTTTGATCAGTACAGCTTATCTAGACGCTATCATTATGTCATTGCTGCTGCTGATTCTATTGCTCCGGCCCCAGGGGTTGTTTGCATCCAAAATGGAATGAAGTTGTGACGAAAAATTTTCACTTTTGGAAGTACTTTTTAGTGTCAATCTTTGGGGTAGGTGTCTTTATTCTTTTCCCTCATCTCACTTCAGAATATTTTGTCAGCATCCTGACCCTCATTGGCATTTATTCTATTGCAGCAACAGGTTTGAACGTACTTTTGGGAAATACCGGACAGATCTCTCTGGGTCAGGCTGCCTTCTATGGCATCGGAGCTTACTCCTCAGCTTTGTTAACCACAAAATTATCCTTGAACTTTTGGCTAGCTATGCCCTTTGCTGGAATCATTGCCGCTGTCTTCGGTTATATTGTAGGTTTGACGTCAGTCAGACTGCGGCATGCCTATTTGGCTATGGCTACACTTGCCTTTAATGAGATCTTCCTTGTCATTGTGGAGCAATGGGGAGAGTTTACTGGTGGAGTAGGTGGACTAGTGGGGATTAAACGACCGAACCTCTGGGGTTATCCCCTTCATTCCGGTGCTTCTTATTTGTATCTCGTCTGGTTTGTTTTGTTCCTCATCTTCTTCTTCAATAAGAACCTCCTCCGTTCTCGAATCGGTAGCGCCATCTCGTCGGTGCGTCAGGATGAGGTAGCCGCGGCTGCATTGGGGATCAAGGTCTCCCGGTATAAATTGAAGATCTTTACCTTGAGCGCGTTCTATACGGGAGTTGCAGGCAGCCTCTTTGCACACTATTCACGATTTATTGGCCCCGGCAGTTTCCACATCCATTTCTCCATAGTCCTGCTCATTATGGTTGAGATAGGAGGAGTGAGAAATCCGTTCGGTGGAATTGTGGGAGCCGCTATTATTGTTTTGTTGCCGGAATTATTGAGCTTCTGCAGTAAACTTAGTTTTCTGCCCCACGGTATCCGACTGATATTGAACGAATATTCTTACCATCTCATTATCTATGGAATTCTCTTGTTCGTTATAGCTGTTTTCGCTCCCGGAGGTTTTGTCAAATGGATTTCAAATTGGATTGGGTGGTCGTCAAGACTTTTCATGGGAAAAGGAAACCAAGGATGGACCTCTTTGGGGAGAAGGGATTGAGCCGTTGCTAATTGTCGAAGGTGTTTCCAAAGAATTTGACGGTCTCCTTGCGCTAAACCATGTTACCTTCTGTGTCCAAAAGGGACAGGTGAAAGCTTTGATCGGCCCTAATGGCTCCGGCAAGACTACCCTATTTAATGTGATCAGTGGGTTTTTCCGTCCCAATGGAGGGAAAATCTTTTTCAAGGATATCAAGATAAGCAGGTTAAAACCATACAATATCTGTCGATTAGGATTGGGCAGAACTTTCCAGATTCCGCGTCTTTTTGGTCAGATGACGACCTTGGAGAACGTGAAAGTGGGCTGCCATTCATGGACGCAATCCGAAATATTCTCATGCGGCCTGAGAACACCTTTCTATCGAAGAGAAGCTAAGGAGATCCAAAGGCGATCTTGGGAGATCCTCCGCATCTTAGGTTTAGAAGAGAAATGGGACACATTGGCTGAGAATTTGCCCATCGGGGAACAGAAGATATTGGAGATCGGTCGTGCCCTGGCGATATCGCCCTCTCTGATTCTTTTGGATGAACCAGCTGGTGGATTAAACAATCTTGAAACGGGGAAACTTGCCCAGACCATTTTGGCTTTGAGAAATGATCTGAACATCACCATTCTGCTTGTAGAACATGATATGAATCTAGTCATGGAAATTGCTGATGAGATTGTGGTCCTAAACCATGGGGATAAGATTGCTGAAGGAAACCCGAGAGAAATCCAGGATAATGAAGAGGTTATCATGGCCTATTTGGGCAGGGGATTTTCCTAATTTAGGAAACCGTCTTATTCTTGAATCAATCTCGAAAGTTTTGCCAGTATGTTGAGGGTTGAAAGGGTCAATAGCTTTTACGGCAAGGTTCACGCCATTAAGGATATCTCTCTTCAGGTGGGGGTAAAGGAGATCGTGACGATTATTGGAGCTAATGGATCCGGAAAGACTACGCTTTTGAAAACCATTTGCGGTTTTGTTACTCCAAAGGATGGAGCCATTTTCTTAGAGAAGGAAAATATCACCCATTGCCCCGTGGAAAAGATCGTTTCAAAGGGCCTCTGTATGATCCCTGAGAGAAGAGAACTTTTCACCGATTTATCTGTGAGGGAAAACTTGGAGATAGGAGCTTATTGCCGATACAAGAGAGGCGAACGATTTGAAATCCTTCAAGATATGGATACCCTTTGCAATGTTTTTCCGCCTCTGCGCGAACGGATAAATCAAAAGGCTGGCACCCTCAGTGGGGGCGAACAACAGATGTTGGCCTTAGCCCGGGGTATGATTTCAAAACCCAAACTATTACTTCTGGACGAGCCCTCATTGGGATTAGCCCCTCTGATTGTGAAGGTGATCTTTGATGTGATTATAGACCTTCGCAAAAAAGGAATGACCATTCTCCTTGTTGAACAAAATTCAAACGTGGCCTTAAGGGTGGCCGACCGAGGCTATGTGATGAAAACGGGAAGTATTGTGGTGGAGGATTCGGCTGACAACCTATTAAAGAATGAACAGATTCGAAATCTATATTTGGGTAAAAAGGCCTACACAGCGCCCAAATGAGGTCGTCTTTATGATCAACTATCTTTATACCAGGAGGTAAATAATGGAAGAACAAAGGAAGTTCGCTCCAAAGGATCCGGCTGAATACAATTTCCAGGACATTATCTACGAGAAGAAAGATTGGGTCGCCAAGGTAACCATCAATCGACCTGAAAAATTCAATACCTACCGCACCGAGACACTTCGAGAGATGATGCAGGCCTTCCTCGATGCTTCCTGGGATGACTCAGTCGCTGTTGTTGTCTTGACAGGAGCAGG